>Ga0209340_1000421_pt1 | contig 46301 bp, 39 predicted proteins | sample EPASupsiteSAE323_FD_187266 | JGI IMG/M metagenome (GOLD analysis project Ga0209340, IMG submission 187266) | Bioremediated contaminated groundwater from EPA Superfund site, New Mexico - Sample SAE3-23 (SPAdes) (version 2) | ecosystem: Environmental > Aquatic > Deep subsurface > Groundwater >... | reverse complement strand
CAAAACTCCCCAAAAGACAATGAATACGGGCCTGCAAAAACTATCCAAAGCGTATAAAGAGAGCCAAATCAATCGTCCTCCCGAAGAACAAAAACACTAAATTTTATACTCTGACCAAACCACATTGCAAAGGACAACGAATGAAAATTGCCGTTTCCGCATGTTTATTAGGTGAAAAGATCCGCTTTGACGGCGGTCATAAACATGAGCGCTTTATTACCGATGAATTGGGGAAGTTTGCCCGCTTCGTCCCTTTTTGCCCGGAGCATATAGCTTTTGGTACCCCAAGACCGACCATCCGTCTTCTTAGAGATGAGCGCACGATGTATGTTCGATCCAATAAAGATCAGAGTGATCTTACGGCCCGACTGCATCAAACATCCGAGCAAGAGCTCTCCAAGATATCCAAAGAACCGCTTTGCGGGATTATTTTCAAATCCAAATCTCCCAGCTGCGGAATGGGAAGCGCCAAGATATATTTGGAAAACGGTTTGTGCGAAGGGAAAGATGACGGAGTATTCGCAGCAATGTGCCGTGAACGCTATCCGCTGCTGCCGATGGAAGAGGAAGGACGGCTCCAGGATGCATGGCTGAGAGAAAATTTCATCATGCAGCTCTTCGCCTTTGATGCGTATGAGCAGTTTAAAGCCAAAAAACCGACGATCGGCGATCTCGTCCGCTTTCATACCGTTAATAAATTTATGCTCCAATCCAAAGATGAACTGTTATATCGGGAGCTCGGAAATATCGTCGCCAATCGGGACAATCTCGTTTCGGACATTGTATTCTCCATGTATGAATTAGGGTACAAAACGGCTATCTCGCGTAAAAGCTCTATTAAAAGAACACGCAATGTTTTAGAACATTTAGCCGGATTTTTCAAAAATGAGCTCACGAAAGAGGAAAAAAAAATACTCCATACCCATATTAGCGACTTTGCCGAGAAAATAGTCCCCCTGATCGTTCCCGTTTCCACGATTTCCCTCTACGCTGAAAAATACAATACTGCCTATCTTCTCGATCAAACGTTTTTAAACCCCTATCCTAAAACTCTGGCATTGCGTTCACATCTTGATGCGGGAAAATAGTTATGAAACGGATTTTGTGGTTTCGCCGTGATCTGCGCGTTGAAGACAATCCTCTCCTCTCATTGGAGGGAGAGGTTCTACCTATATTTATATTCGACAGCAATATCCTCTCATCTTTAGAAAATGACGATCGGCGTGTTACCATCATTTTTAATGCCCTTCTCGATCTAAAAAAATCGCTGCAAAAACAAAATCTGGATTTGGCGCTCTTTTACGGAAAACCTGCAGATATATTTTCATGGCTGCTCTCCCGCAATAAATTTGATGAAGTATGCGCTTCGGGAGACTATGATCACTACGCCTTGGAACGGGATCGGGAGATATCGCATCTTTTGGCGTTTAACTGTATTCACGATACGTATATCTTCCGTCCCGATGAAATTCTCAAAAGTGACGGTACCCCTTATCTGGTCTTTACACCGTTTTATAACCGCGCCAAATCACTTTTTTGTCCTGAGCATATGAGAGAATTTTTCCCTGCAAAGCAGCAATTGAGTGAATTTGACTATACCTCATTGTATTGTATACAGGCATCCGGTCACTCCCTCATGCCTATAAAGCTTGAATCGATTGGATTCATTCCTCAAAAACTTTCCCCGCAACAACAATCAACCCCCGCTCACAAACTGGATAATTTTGCCGCTAAAATCGGGCAGTATGCACAAAACCGCGATTTTATGGCATTGCACGCTACATCGGGATTAAGCACGGATTTACGATTCGGAACCGTCTCGATTCGTGCGGTACTGCGATGGATACTCAAACAAAAAAAAGACGGAAAGGATACCGAACCCTTTTTCAGGCAATTGATTTTTCGGGAATTTTATGCGATGCTGCTCTACCATTTTCCCCATTTGCACAAACAAAATTTCCGCTATCCGTTTGAAGGTATTGCGAATGAAGAGTACTATAAAGCCTTTTGCACGGCGCAAACGGGAGTCCCTATCGTCGATGCCGGTATTCGTGAGCTGTTAACGAGCGGAGAGATGCACAACCGGGTGAGAATGATATGTGCCTCGTTTTTTACCAAAAATCTTCTTTTGCCGTGGCAGTGGGGAGAGGCTTTTTTTGCCCGGCATTTAAACGATTATGATGCGGCGTCCAATATCCTCTCCTGGCAGTGGAGTGCGGGGACGGGAGTGGACCCGCAGCCCTACTTTCGTATTTTTAATCCGTACAAACAAAGTTTGAAATTCGACCCTTCGGGAGAGTATATTCATCAATGGATTCCTCAACTGACTCATCTTCCCCCCAAATATCTATCGGAGGAAAATACATTGCGTTTATCCGATATCGACGGCTATCCAAAATCCATCGTCGAACACAAGCAAAGCTCCCAAAACGCTTTACGTTATTTCAAACACTCTCTCATATAATTTTATTTAATCTGAATTGTGATAACATTGCAACCATTTTGCAACATAAAAAGGGTATGAATGGTGAACTTAGGAACAATTAAAGGAAAACTTACCGCCCTCGCAGTAATTGCCTTTATAAGTTATGCAACGTTAGGGTATTTATCCTATTCAAACAATCGTGATGCCACAAAAACGACCGAAAGAATGATTCTTATAGGCGATATCAGAGCCCATACAAACGGTGCGATGATGGAGTTAAGAGGATTTCAGCTTTTATACGACGAAAAATTTTTGAATGACTATAAAGAGCGTAATCAAAAACTCCAAGAAGCTATTGCAAAACTTAGCAGTATTACTCGTTCTAAAGAGAATAAAGAGCGTTTAGACAAGATTGCCAATCAACATAAAGAGTGGGTAGCACTCAACGAACCTCGTGTTAAAATTATTTATGAAAATGAAAACTTAATACATGATGCGGGATTTGCTTCGACTGCTGATGGGAAAAAACTTCAGAATATTACGAAAGAATCGGCGAAGGTTTATGCTAATCTCATTACTATGCAGCGTGAATTAGTCGCAGAGATGAAAAAGAAAAATCTTCAAACACTCGACGACAATGCCCATATGTCTGAAATTATTGTCATTATAAGTATTATCATCGTTATGGGGATCTTTTTTATAATTATCAAGTCAATAGCCGCTTCCATCGGAAGACTTGAAAAAACAATGGATACTGTCGCGCAAAATCGTGATTTTACCGGATCGGTTCAAGTAGACGGAAATGACGAATTGGCACAAATGAGCAGAAAACTCAATGATTTAGTAAGCGTATTGCGCCAAGCATTCCAAGGGATCCGTTCGGCATCAAGCGAAAATCTTTCCGTTTCGGCGGAGCTTTCCGCTACAACACTCGCCATCGGAAGAGCCGCTGAAGAAGAGGCCAAAATCGTTACGCAAACAACGGTAGAATCAGACAAAATGAAAGAAGCAATGAAAGCTTCCGCAGCTGAAGCGCAAAGTGTGCGCAACAAAGCATTCGGTGCACGCGAAACACTGCAAGAAGCACAATCGGCTCTGACCAATACTATTGAACAGCTCTCTTTAACCGTTCAAATGGAAGGGGAGATCAACGAACGTCTCAACTCTCTTTCGCAGGAAGCATCTCAAGTCAAACAAGTCCTCACCGTTATCGCCGATATTGCCGACCAAACGAATCTGTTGGCACTGAATGCCGCAATCGAAGCGGCACGTGCAGGTGAACACGGACGCGGATTTGCCGTAGTTGCCGATGAAGTACGCAAACTTGCCGAACGGACGCAGAAAAGCCTCGTAGAGACCAATGCAACCGTCAATGTCATCGTTCAATCGATCAACGATATTACCGATCAGATGAACCACAATACAAAACGGATCGAATTGCTATCAGCAGCTTCAGCAGAGGTCAATCATCATACTGATACAGCTGTTGAAGCATTAGCCGATACCGTCAGTGCTATTGAAAAACTATCATTCGATACGCAAAACAATGCATCGACTACCGAATCCATTATTCAAAAAATCGGCAATATAAATGAACTCTCAACCTCAAATGCCCGCAGTGTCGAAGAGATTGCTGCCGCCGCAGAACACCTGCATCAAATGACCGAACAGCTTACGGCTCAAATTTCTGTTTTCAGAACATAATACACTTCAAATTTCTTCCCAGCGCTTTTGGGAAGAAACGCATTCCTTACTTTTTAACAAACAAAAAAATTATTGCTTAATGGGACTGTGTTCTGCAAAAGCTGAGCTTTTCACCGAGTTCATACGATAATGAATTTAACCGACTGATTTTTTGTTCCATCCGTTCCATAATTTCAATATTACTCATCGAATCTTGATCAATATTCGTCATCTGCTGTGATGCTGATTCACCGTATTTTTGAAGTGTTGTATAACCTATCTGTGCTTCATTCATTGCTCTTATCGCATCACGCATCGCCTCAACCGCATCGCCGATTAGCTCCTCTGACATCTCGGAGGTTTGTGAGAGGGCAATAATTCCCTCTGAAGATGCTATTGTGTTATCGGCAATATCACCGACTGACTGGATTATAATTTCAGTTGTTGCACGAATATCGGTCAAACTAGATTGTGTTTTTTCTGCAAGTTTACGTACTTCATCGGCAACTACGGCAAATCCGCGTCCGTGTTCACCTGCACGTGCCGCTTCGATTGCGGCATTCAGTGCCAACAAATTCGTCTGGTCGGCAATATCGCTGATGATAGTGAGAATAGAGCGGATTTGCGCCGCTTCACTTTCCAATGAACGAAGCTTTTGAGAAATACTCGTTCCGGCGGATGCACTCTCTTTTGCATTTCCGGCTACCGCATGAATACTTTGCTTCGTCATTTCAAGTTGACTGTCAGCTTTATTCAAAGAATCGACTACACTTGCTGTGAGACCAGACATTGTATGAAGCTGATCGCCGATGGAACCGATTACTTCAAGATTTTTATGAACCAAACTTCTAGTATTCGTCACTTTCACCATTACGGCACCGGAATCCTGCACTGTTTCAGATGAAAGAGCCACATTTTCTTTTGAAACATTTACCGCTTCAAAAATAACGGTACGAATGGTCAGCAGAAATTTTTTCATGGAGTGTGACAACCGTGCAATCTCATCATTGCCATTTTGATCAAACGATGTAGTCAAATCAAGGCTCTCAGAGAGAATTTCCATCTGCTGAATCAATTCACTCAACCGACGGGTAATAAGGGCTGATATCCACCATGCGATTGTTCCTGCAATCATCAAAGCAACTAAAAAAATCAAGAGACTTTGCATTAATAAAGCGTTGAGCGCCGTTTTAATATTATCGACCCTCATATCGGCGCCGATCATATAGAGTTTTCCTCCCGCCGATCGGTTGATCTGCAGATAGGAACGGAAATTACCGTATTTATCGGAAGTATCTTCGTAAAAACGGTGCCCTTCCTGAAATCCCTTCTGAATCCCTTCACTCGCATCGTACTCTGTATAAAAAGGGTCATAATCATTGCTTTTAAGCTCTTCAGCCGTAGCACTGCTTACTACCGTATAGACCTTGTCTCCCTCTTTGACCATGAGATAGATATATTCTAAGCCGTTTTCCTGTGCAAACGCGCTCAATTTTGTAACCAAATCAAGATGCTCATCCGTACTCATAGGATGAGACTGATCGAATTTGTCTACTAAATCATTTCCTAAGAATAGTCCGCCTGCCTGTGAAGCCGCTTTGAGTTTATTATCAACATTCTCCATGTAAATATTTTTTTGGACGGAATAAATAAAAAGCATAAATAATAAACTTGCTACGGTGGCAATAAAAAGTGTGGCTGCTATTATCTTTAGACGCAAACTGCTGTTGAACATTTAAATTATCCCTATTTTCAAGAATGTGATACGGATAATACACTATTTTGTTTAAAAATATTTTTATTTACTTTATTTTAGATTGAACTAAGTTAATACAACGCTGTTTCTTCCGTTCTCTTTTGCCCGATACAGTGCTGCATCCACCCTGGCGACACATTCATGCACCTCTTCTCCATACATAAATTCTCCGACACCGATGCTGATAGTAACAGGATATAACTCGGTAAAAGGGAACTCATTGACCGTATGACGGAGATGTTCAGCCACTTTCGCCGCTTCGTCCAATGAAGTGTGGGATAAGATAACCATAAACTCTTCTCCGCCCCATCGTCCGATCATATCACTCTGGCGCAGCGATTTTTTCATCACTTCCGCCAATTTTTGCAATACTCTGTCCCCTTCTTGATGGCCGAATGTATCATTGATATTTTTAAAATGATCGACGTCGATCATCATTATGGTGCAATGGTAACCGCGATATCGATTCACTTTGTGCTGCTCATGACCCAGTTTTTCATCGGTTTTTTGACGGTTGTATATCCCTGTCAGTTTATCGGTCGTTGAAAGCTCAAGCAAACGGGTGTTGTACCGCTTCAGAATGGTATACCGCCAGATAAATGCAGCTGCGACCAAAAAGAGTGCAAGCAGTGTTTTAACAACCAAAGCACGATCGAACCATCCTACCTGCTCGATCGTCGATACCCATCGGTTATAACTTTTCTGCATTGTGGCCTCATCTATTTGAGCCACTAATTTTTCGAAAACCTCATAAAGGATCAAATCATCATTACGAACAGCGACTCTCAATTCATCTTTTTCATTAAGTCGGGATGAAACTTTCAAACATCCCGCATACTCTTTTTGAATATAGGAGGTAACAACGACAAGGTTATCGATGTAACCGTACAGCTGCCCGTTTTCAACTTTTTTCAATCCGTCACGTATCGATGCCACGGCAACAATATTCAGTTCCGGATACAGTTTTTTTAAACGGTTTTCGATTTCGTACCCTTTAACGACTCCGATTTTCTCCCCGTGTAAGTAATCTATCTTTTCAATAAAAGGTTTTTCCATCGTTGTCACCAAAACATACGGAAGCGTCACATAGGTTGCCGTAAAATCCAAATAATGTTCACGATCCGGCGTTTTTGAAGCCAGAGACAAGATATCGCACTGGCGGTTTTGCGCTTTGAGAAGCGATTCGTCCCACGTCCCTGTTTTTACCAGCTCTATGGGAATACCGATTTTAGATTCAAAGCTTTTCATAATATCCGAAGCAATACCGATATGTTGACCGTTTTCAACGGCTTCAAGCGGATACCATTCGGGGTCGACACACATCGTTATTTTTTTCTTTTCCAGAAGATGATTTTTTTCGTTCTGTGTCAGCTGAAACCTATTTTTCGCACTGGCAACCACATCTTGAAATAAAAACTGTCCTAACTTCTGATCTTCGCGAATCATACCGGCGTGAAGAACCTGTTTATACAAACGTTGTGTAAACTCGCTGTTTGTTTCACCGATTTTATACAAATCGGTCATCATCAGTTTTTTGATGACTTTTGCTTCGTACGCCAATGCTTCATTGGATTTTTTTACTTTATATTTTTGCTTTAGAATGGTGATGATTTCATCAGGATGATCTATCGCATATTGCCAACCGCGGTTGGTCGCATCGATAAACTTCTGCCCCCGCAATGAATGTTCAACCGCTTCTTGACGGGAAGTGAAAAGATTGCCGGCGTTCACTACAAATCCGTACTCCATCGGATCGATAATATCATAAGGAATTTTGAGCCTATCCAGTTCATACAGCTGGTTAGAACGGTACGCACTCATTGCATCAACCTCATGCCGTACAAAAGGAGCAATATTAAACGTTTGATCTACAAAACGGCTTTTAGAGGTTGTAATATCAAAGTGGGTCATTAGAAGTGATAAAGAGCTGTGATTGAGTTCATTATTCGTTGCCATGATCGTTTTACCGATCAAATCGGCGGGATTCTTAATCCCTTTTTGGGTTACAAAAACCAATGGGGAGTGCTGAAGGTAAGTGGCCATCAGTACAATCGGCTGAATACGGCCGTTATCGACCACAACACTGCTGTTGTATATTCCGTAAGTCGCTTTAGAGTTCAAAACATCCTGCACGACATCCGTACCTTCCCCGTATTCGCGCAACTCTACGTCTAAGCCGGCCTCTTTATAGAACCCTTTTTCTTTCGCGGCAATGTATCCTGCATATTCAAACTGATATTTCCAATCAAACTGTATCGATACTTTTTCCAGATTCGCACCGTTAAGAACAGTGATCCAACCTATCAGAAAAAGAAAACTCCGAAACACCATACATTACCCAACTTTCTATCTATCAAGAGTGACTTTTTTTTATTGTACTGTGCCAATGATAAAAGTTTTCCTTATGGAGTGTTTTTCTTTTATCGTCGGCGCTCATTTGTGCGGTGTTTCGGTTCATGCCGTCCGCCGTCACGTTTTTGCGCCGGTTTGGCTCCACCGCCGCTGTTTCCTCCGCGGTTTCCACCGCCTCCGCCTCCGGAACCGCCGCGACCGCGTTGAATCGGTTCGGCTTTGATAGAAGGATCGGGTTCATACCCTTCGATAATGCGCGCGTCAAGCTTTTTGTTGATCAGTTTTTCAATCCCTCTTAGGTAATCGGCTTCATCGACACATACCAAAGATAGGGCTTCCCCCTCACATCCGGCACGGCCTGTTCTCCCGATGCGGTGGACGTAATCTTCCGCGATGTTCGGAAGCTCAAAGTTCACAACGTGCGGCAAAGCGTCAATATCGATTCCCCGAGCGGCGATATCGGTCGCAACCAACACTCTGACGCTGCTTCGTTTAAAATCATCCAGTGCTTTGGTACGGGCGGACTGACTTTTATTGCCGTGGATGGCAGCGGCGGTGATACCGATTTTTTGGAGATATTCGGTCAGTTTGTTTGCCCCGTGCTTGGTTCGGGTAAAGACAAGAACCTGCTCCCACTTATGCTTGCCGATCAATTCGCCCAAAAGAGAGCTTTTACGTTTGCAATCGACAAGGATAACGCTTTGTTTCACCAATTCGCTGGAAGTGTTGCGGCGTGCCACTTCAACCTCGGCAGGATTGCGAAGCAGCGTATTCGCCAATGTTTTGATATCGTCCGAATAGGTTGCGGAAAACAGAAGATTTTGACGCATTTTAGGCAAAATGGTGATGACACGGCGGATATCGCGGATGAAACCCATATCGAGCATCCGGTCGGCTTCGTCCAGAACAAAAACTTCGACTCCGCTGAGATCAACCGTCCCCTGCCCCACATGATCCAGCAAACGTCCCGGAGTCGCGATAAGGATATCGACTCCGTTGCGTAACATCGTAATTTGGGGATTGATCCCGACACCGCCGAAAATAACGGCACTTTTAAGCGGAAGATACTTTCCGTAAAGCTTCACGCTCTCCCCTACCTGTGCCGCCAGTTCGCGTGTCGGTGTGAGGATAAGAGCACGAATCTTTCGATGGGTTTTAGGCTGTTTTCGATCACTGAGTATTTGAAGAAGCGGAAGTGTAAATCCGGCAGTTTTGCCGGTTCCCGTCTGTGCACCTGCGAGCATATCACGCCCTTCTAAAATAAAAGGGATTGCCTGTGCCTGTACAGGGGTCGGCGTTGTGTAGCCTTGATCATTAATTGCTTTAAGCAACGAGTCGTTTAATTGTAAATCGGTAAATGTCATAAGAGAGATTCCTTTGGTGGTTCGGCCCAACCAAAGTCGTAACTCAGGACGGTTTTAGGCAAGGGGAAAAAATAAGGGTAGAAAGTGCAGTTGAGGGCAAGTTCGCCGTTGCACCAACCGTAGGTGCAAATATAAGCAAGTATTTTAGCATACCTCTGCTCTATTGAATCTTCAAGCGGCCATATAAGAGCCTTTCTTCAAAATGCAACAAAAATGCGACACTAAACAACTAAGATTTTTTGAATATTTTAGAACACAAGGAATAATATGGTCCCCAAACTGACGTTGGTCTCTTTAGCGTTGACATCTTCGATTTTAGCATCCACACCTATACAATCCATCGATTTTAAGGGGAATGTCAAAATTACGTCCAACACATTGAAAAAAATTACACACCATCATATAGGACGAATTGCCGATCTAAACCGAACCCGTGCCATTGAACACGACGTAGAAGCCTATTACCGCCACAACAATTATACACTCGCCTATGCCAAAATCAACCCCTCGGATGAGGGTAATGGAACCGTTTCCGTCCTCATCGGCAAATACAACGATTTCAACGAACGTTCCCTACGTGAAATGCAACGCCGAGAGATCAAATCGGGGCTAATCAATCAGATTTATTTTGTCGGTAACGAAAAAATATCAACCAACCGTTTGATGAATCTTATAGCTCCCTCTCTGGGAAAAACAAAGAATGAGTCCAATCTAAACGAAATCGCTCAAAACGTCCAGAATTATTACCGTAATCATCGATATGAACTGGCATACGCTGTCGTAAAGAGTGTTGACGACCAAGGGATCGTGACCGTCGAGATCAAAAAATATCCTGATTTCAAAGCACTCTACGCACGCGAAGGAAAACACTGATGTCGCGTGAGATTTTTTTCGATGAAAAAGCTTTCATTATCTCCAAGACATGCACGAAAGGGAAAATAACCTACGGAAACGAACTGTTTTTACAAATGTCGGGATATGCACCATCTGAAATCATAGGTGCACCCCATAATATTTTGAGACACAGCGATATGCCCTCTTCCGTATTCAAACTGCTATGGGAGACTATTAGACGCAAAGAAGAGATTTTTGCCGTGGTTGTCAACAAAGCTAAAAATAATGATTTTTATTGGGTTATGGCACATGTCACACCGAGTTTTGACGACCATGGAGAGATTATAGGCTATCACTCCGTACGGCGCAAGCCCTCAACAAAGATGCTCGACATCATTAAACCTATTTATAAATCCGTTTTGGAAGCCGAACGGATGGGCGGAACTCACGCCGGAGAAAAAAAACTGACGGAAATATTACAATCAACGGGGAAAAGTTATGAAGAATTTATCCTCTCTATCTAAACTGCAATATCTGAATATTATTTCGATTATTGTTTTTTTAATTGCCCTCGTCTATGAAATCATCACTATCGGATTTGACTGGATTAGATTATTAAACCTTATCAACTTTGCTATCGCATGGGCTATTTTTGTCAATATCCGCAAAGTTCAAAATACCATTCATAATGTCGCAGAAGTTATGAACGAGATCGAAGAAGGGAAACTGGAATCGCGTATTGTTACTATCAATGAGCACGGAGAACTTCGAAAACTTTGCTGGAATACCAATGATATGATTGACCAGCTGGAAGTTTTTATGCGTGATACCTATGCCGTTATCGAAGCCCTTAGTAAAGACAAGTTCCACAGGAAAGTTCAAGTCTCCGGCTTAAAGGGGAGATTTTTGCGCTCAGCCGAATACATCAACCAAAATGTCGATAAAATGAAAAATGCCCATGATGCGCTTCGCTTCTCTGATCTGGAGGCAAAACTTTCAGTAGCCAGCCGTTCGACGGGGGGACTTGATGTCATCCAGCAAGACCTGGTCGGCTCACTCGACAAACTCTCGGAAATCGTTTCGCTCTCTCAATCAACCGCCGAACAATCGTCGAAAACAGTCGGAGAGCTTGATAAGGTTTTGGTCAATTTTTCTTTGCTGACCGAGACCATCCATTCGTCCAACACAGCGATAGAAACATTGACCGGACGGGCTATAGATATCAGTTCCGTAGTGAATCTTATCGAAGATATCGCCGATCAAACCAATCTGCTTGCGCTCAATGCCGCCATCGAAGCGGCGCGTGCGGGTGAGCACGGACGAGGCTTTGCGGTCGTCGCGGATGAAGTGCGCAAACTTGCCGAAAAAACCCGAAGCGCGACGGGTGAAATTTCGATTGCCATTCAAACGCTGCAGCAAGACACCCATGAAATACAACAAGGGTCCGAAACCATTAACGATATCTCGACAAAATCGAATGCGATGATAGTGGAATTCTCCGAAACGCTTCACCGTTTTAGCCGCAACGCGCTCCAAACGGCTAAAGTTGTCGGAAACATCGAACTGACAACCTTCATAACGCTGGCTAAAATCGATCACATGCTCTTTAAAGGGAGAACCTATAACTCCGTATACGGAAGGTCTCTGATCGGAACGTTTGGCGACCATCACAATTGTCGACTCGGCAAATGGTACGACAGTGAAGAGAGTAAAAAACATTTTGCCAAAACCGAAGGGTACGGGAAGCTTAATGCTCCGCATAAAAATGTCCATGATTCTGCCATAACGATAGCCAAAATGATCGAATCTGAGGGGACGATGCTTTCTCATAAAGACGATATTGTGGAACTGTTTCATGAAATGGAGAACTCTTCAGGAGAAGTGTTCACCCTTTTGGATTCCATGCTTCGCGAAACATTGCAAAAGCGCATTTAGACACAGATTCAGGCGGTCATTGTAAATGACCGCTTTGGTATGCGATTTGCTCTGCGCTCTTTAACTTAGCATTAGTAGGAAGTTTTTTATGTTTGATAATCTACAGTTTTTTATTGCCATTTCACTGTTAGGGCTCATGGCTGTTTTGCTGTACAGCACACGTCCTCAATCGTTAAAATAACGCTTCATTTCACCCCTATTGCGACACATTTGCAACACTAAATGTTTATAGTAGCGGTATGAAAACCGCTAATGATCATTTTATTGCTTTAGAGTGTCTCAACTCCATCGGAAACTCGTTAGAACTCGAAGAGATGCTGAGCGAAGTCATCTCTACTTTTATCCGTTGGACCGGAGCAATCGCGGGAAAATATATAGAACCGGAATCACTCAGCAGTGTTCTCAAACACATCGGCATAGATTTCTCAACTCCCGAAATTCTAATCGACTCTGATGAACCATTCGGTCTCCATCAAACATCCGAAAGAACCGTTATTCTCGATGTCCCTGTCGATTCGGGCCATTTTCTTTTTGTATTCCGAGAAGACACCGCCATCGAATCGTTCGGAATAATGCTTTCAACGTTTAGAATCAAACTTTTCAACGCAATCAATGCCTGCAGAAATGTCGAAAATCTTCGTATGTTAAATTTTAATCTCGAGCAGCAATTAGATGCAGAGAAAAACAAGAATAAAATGACCGAAAAACTTATGATTTCACAATCACGCATGGCCGTCATGGGTGAAATGATCGGTATGATTGCGCATCAATGGCGTCAGCCGATTACCGTTATCGGCATCATCGCCAATAATACGTTGTTGGACATACAGCTTGAAAATACAAATTCAAAACAGCTGATCAATGATTTAAAATTGATCGATAAACACATCCATTTCCTTTCACGGACAATCGATGATTTCCGGAATTTTTTTCGTCCGAACAAACTTCCCCAATCGGTCACCTTCGGCGAAATTGCAAAAGATTTGATGACGATTATGGGTAAAAGCTTTGACAGCCAGCAGATTTTTCTCTCTTTTGAAGGAGATAGCGAGATAGCATTCACCACTTACAAAAATGAGTTATTGCAGGTTTTTTTAAATATTCTGAACAATGCAAAAGACGCATTCACCGAAAATATAAACGAACATCCTGCAATTCGGTTTCATCTTAGCGAGAATAGAAACAACTCCCTTTTATTTCTGATTTCAAATAATGCCGGAAGTATCCCTTCGCACATTTTAGAACGTATTTTTGAACCGTACTTCAGTACCAAAAGCGAAAAGAACGGAACCGGGCTGGGATTATATATGTCATCGATTATCGTCGAAAAACATTTAAACGGTTCCCTCCGCGCCTGCAGTGACGCCAATGAGACAACCTTTGCCGTTCATATTCCTAAAAATTCCAATGAAAAGCAATACAATGTCTACTAACCCTGAGAGTTTCGGAGCGTCCTTAGAAGCGCTGATTAAAATCGGACACAATATCACCGTACTGTACGTTGAAGACGATCCGGTAATACGACAAGAGTTTACCCATTTTTTGAACCGTTTCTTTTTCAAAGTCGATACTGCCGCAAACGGAAAAGAGGGATTAAATACCGCCTTAAGCTATGAGTACGATCTCATCATCAGCGATATCGAAATGCCGTATATGAACGGGCTGGATATGATTGAAAAAATCAAGGAGCAAAAACCGCACCAAGCCACTTTGCTCGTATCCGCCCATCATGAAATAACAATGATGCAGCGCAGTATCGAAATCGGTGTGGACGGCTATTTGTTCAAACCTATCCTCCCGAACCAAACTATTGCATTGCTGCATAAAGTCGTATCGCACATTGAGCAGGAAAAAGAGAATATCCGCTATAAAATTCATCTCGAAAAGCTCGTAGAGGCTAAAAGCCAAAAACTTCTTCAGCTTTATACCATCGACCGTATCAGCGGACTTTATACACGGGGGAAATTTGAAGAAGATCTCTTAAGCCGCTCGGATGTTTCACTCGCCCTGTTTAAAATCAATGACTTCAAAAGTCTTAACGATTTTTACGGCTACGAGTTAGGGGATTCGATAATTCGCCATAGTGCCGATTTTTTACGTGAAAGGTTTTCAATACTTGATAACGCCAATCTCTACCGAATCAGCGGAAGCCACTTTGCCCTTTTGACCCCTATGCCGAGCGATGATTTGGAAAAATTCGCCATATTGACCAATCAAATCTTCGAAAATAATCAAATCAAGATTGAGAGCGAATTCATCCATCTGCAGATGGCAATTGCAATCGTTCCTCACAACGAAGCCGTATCCCTATCAAAAGGGGATATCGCACTCAGAGAGGCTCAACGTACCGGAAAAGTTGTTGTTTACCATCAAGATCCAATCAAAGACCAGTTACGTTCCAAGAAGCTTAAATACAAAGAGGAGATCAAGCGGGCATTACGGGAAAACCGCTTTGTCCCTTTTTATCAGCCGATCATCGATAATATCTCCAAAAAAATCATTAAATACGAAGCATTGGCCCGTTTGATTCTGCCGGATGGGAAGATTATCACACCGGAACATTTTTTAAATATTGCCAAAGAGACAAAAACCTACGGCCAGATCAGCCATATGGTGATTAAAAAAGCGATGGACGATTTTAAAGACTCGGAATGCAATGTGAGTATTAATCTCTCAATCGACGATATCAAAAATTCGTTTACCCAAAAGTTTTTATTTGCCCAGATCGAAGCATTCCCTGAACCGAATCGGTTGGTATTTGAACTTCTCGAATCGGAAGGGATCGACTCGTATGAAGAGCTGGGTATTTTTTTAAACCGGCTCAAACACTACGGATGTCAAATAGCTATCGACGATTTTGGATCGGGATATTCCAATTTCGAGCATTTGGCCAGACTGAACATCGATTACATTAAAATCGACGGCTCATTGATTATGGATATTGAATCAGGGGTCCTTTCGCAAACCATTGTTGAATTGATAACGTCGTTTGCGAAAAAAATGGAGATAAAAACGATTGCGGAATTTGTTTCAAACCGTTCCATAGAATCGATGATTGATTTGTTGGAAGTCAATGAGTCACAAGGATACCTCTTCGGACAACCTGTTCCCTACGACTTATCCATGCGATTTATCCAATCTCTCTAAGAGTTAAGTTATAATCATCTAATAAGAGAGGAAATATGGAAAATTCGGTTATTACGTTAAAAAAACTCGGGAAAAACAAAAACTTGCTGGTCGTCGAAGATGACGCAAGTATTATTGAAAGTCTTGAACGGCTTTTGTCCCATTTTTTTGAAACCATTTATACCTCTTCTACCCTCGACGAAGCGCTTTCGTCATACCGTTCACTCCAAGCGTCGATGATCCCTTTTATTATTATCAGCGATATCCATTTGGGCAAGGAGAGCGGGATCGATCTGATCCGCCAGGTAAAACAAATCGATCCGCATCAAAAAGTCATCGCCATTTCCGGGACTGAAGAACGCGAAATTTTTATCGAGTCTATCCGCTACGGAGTAGACCGCTTTATTCTCAAACCGATCGATCAAAGCGATTTGTTCAATGCCCTTATCACGTTGCTTCAAAGGATTGATTATGACCGTGAACTCGAAGCTTCCCGTAAACTGCTCGAAGATTCAAAAGAGTATGCTCTCAAGCTTTTAGACGATCAAGACCAGTTTTTAAAAAATGCCATTCATGAAATCCATACACCGCTTGCCGTCATCATCGCCAACATTGATCTGCTCAGAATGGACGGAATCGACAACGAATATCTCAATGCGATCGAAGCGGGTTCACGGATCATCCAAAACAGTTATGAAGACATGACGTATCTGATGAAACGGGATCGTTTCAGTGAACAAAACAGCTTAATCAATATGGCTGAGTTTATTCATGAAAGGGTGCGGTATTTCACCTGTATCGCCGAAGTAAACGAACTCAAACTCTCCCTTCGAGTAGGCCAGCCCAATCTCCCTTCCATTCACTTTAATGAGCTTAAACTCTCCCGTCTTATCGATAATACGCTCTCCAACGCGATAAAATATTCCTACCGTCCGGGTGAAATCAATGTGACGGTCGGAATCCGAAAAGGCTACCTCTTTTTTGAAGTTCACAATCACGGCCCCCTTATTCAGGATAAAAAAAAGATTTTTCACCGTTTTCATCGCGAATCGGATCATAAAGGGGGATACGGATTGGGCTTAAGCATCGTCGCACAAATTTGCGAGGAAGAGAATATTGACATAGAGATTTCATCGACAGCATCTCGGGGAACATCGTTTCGCTATATTTTTAAAAATGCGACACTCTTGCAACACAACTCTTCTACAATAGTGCTACATCAGAGTGACGGAGAGAGTGAATGAGAATTCTATTGCTGGAAGATGAATTCATGCTGGCCCGTTCCATCAGGACCTACCTTCTCGCACGCGGTCATCTTGTCGATTATTACGATAACGGTCAAGAAGTACTGGAGGCAATCGATACTCAGGCTCACGATTTTTATATCCTGGATATCAATACCCCTCTCGTCGGAGGGTTGGAGTGCCTAAAAGCCATTGCGATCAAATATCCTAATACTCCAAAAATCATCATCAGTGCCTACCACGATGTTGAGTACATTTCCGATGCTTTTTCATTCGGATGCAGCGACTACCTGAAAAAACCGTTCAATCTCAAAGAACTCGATATACGGATTTTTCACCTTACCAGCAAAGTCCAACAGCCTTCAAACGCCCGTTACGATCCGGTAATACATCTGAGCGATCATTATACGTTTAATAAAGAGAGTAATTTTCTTTATTACGACGGAGAGGTTCAAAAGTTCACGAAAAGGGAACTCTCGTTAATCACCATGTTCGTGAGCAATCTGGGACAGATTATGACCGATGAGAGCATCAGGTCGTTTGTATGGGACGGTGAAGAGGCGGAAGCTTCTACGATACGTTCTTTGGTCAATCGGGTGAGAAGCAAGCTCAAAGAAGAGCTCATCGAAAATATTCGCGGATTCGGCTATACGATGAAAAAGGCAGAACATGCCTAACGATATCCAAAAACTCAAAATCGGTTCCGAATCCCGCAGTGTACTGGTCGTAGAAGATGATAACGAACTTGCCCAATCGCTTGTACGGATACTCAACGTCTTTTTCAAAGAGTGTGTCATCGCCTCAGACGGGGACAAAGCGTATTCTCTTTTCATCGAAAGAGAAGAAAAAAATGAGCCGTTTACCCTCATCATCACCGATTTAGAGCTTCCTAAAATGGGGGGGCTCCGTTTGATCAAACAGATTCGTGCTCGAAGCGACAAGCAGCCGATCCTGATTTTATCCGCCCATGATGAAGCCGAGTATATGGCAGAAGCTATCCGGCTGGATGTCGAAGCCTATCTCATCAAACCCCTCGACATGCCGAAACTCTTTGAGAGTTTGGACAAGATTTTCACCTATCACCCCAAAAATGATTCCCCTCTTTTGTTTGAAAACGATCCGGTGACCGGCTGGAAAAGCTTCCAAGAACTTGCCGATCGGATTCATACGGTAGAGTCGCCCCCTTTCACTCTGTTGCGAATCCGGGTAAACCATTTGAATAATATTTTCAAGTTTGTAGGTGAGCTCTTCGCCAATGAGTACATCACCGAGCTGTCGGCTCTGTTGCAAAATATGACGCTCGATGCACAAGGAGAGTTTTACCGTATCGGCAACGACGAGTTTTGTTTTGTCATTGAAGATAAAGCGATTGAATTCGCCACTACTATCGCTTCCAACATGATTTCCGTTGCCCGCTATTTTCACACATCGGAAAAAGGGATCATCCTAAATTCCAGTATTTCGATCGGCATAGCCTATGGGAAAGAGCACATCCTGCTCAATTCGAAACTGGCACTCGAAAACGTGGAAGACCACATCGGGGGAGGATACAATGTTTACACCCTCGACGATCAGGATGAAAACTCTGCGTTCATCAAAAGTCATGAAATCCTCAAAATGATCTTCGATGCACTGTACGAAAAGAACATCGTCCCTTTTTTCGTACCGATCCGTGATACCCGAAGCAATGATATTTTTGCCTATGAAAGTGTCGTCAAAATCAGATATAAAAATCAGCTGTACGGCTCTGAAACGTTTCGTTCCATCGCAATCGATATGGGCCAAATAGGGATGATTACCCGATGGATGATACGGCATACCTTTGAATTAAGCCATATTTTAGTGCCTCAGAAGCCGATTGTCGTAGCCTTGAGCGCTATTGAACTGAGTGATGAATCTCTCTTGTCGTATATTGAATTTTGGGCCAAACGCAATCAAATCAATCCCTCTCATCTGTGTTTTCATATCATTGACGGACTGAAAATACTCAAAAATGCCACCCTTTTCGATCATGTAAAAATTCTTCAAAAAAACGGCTTTAAAATCATGATCAGCCATTTCGGAATCGGTGAATTCGATCTTTTGCTTCTACTTTCTCTTCGTCCTGATTTTATCAAACTGCATCCTGATCTCATTGCAAAAGGGAGAAGCTCCGATATGCATTTCATCCTCTCTAAAATTGTAGAAATCTCTCATAAAATAGGTTCTCAAATAATCGCTACGGGGATCAACGAAACAGCCGAGTTAGAATGGCTTCAAGATACGGATATCGATGCCTATAACGGTTCCCTGAGCGGAGATATATTTGAGGTCAACCATGCAAAATAACATTCCTCATTTACTGCATCTTTACGATACGGCACCCTTATTTATCCCAAATGATGCGCTCAAAAGTTTGTTTTCTATCAAATCTGCCCCATACGATCCGGATATGCTGAATTCCGAAGATTTTATTGCTCTTGTTTTAGAGACCGATACCTTTGACAAGCACCATTTTGAGGCTTGCAACATGCTCCGTTCGATGGGGAAAAAACCGGTTATGATCATTTTATGCAACGGAGAAAAAGAGGAGTATTTACGTTCACTTGCATTAAACTTTCACTCTGTCTCCTTCCCACATTTGACAAAAGAGTCCGAATCGGATGCTCTGTGTACGATGATTCTCCCCATGCTTCGTGAACATCTCGATGCGATTCGTTATTCGGATACATTAAAATTACGTTCCCGCCGATCAGGGATGGTTGAATCGCTTAATGTCGTCGCTCATCAGTGGCGCCAGCCGATCAATCTTATCAGTATGGAAGCGATCAATCTATCCATCCAATCTACTCTCGAAGAGTCGGTCCCTTCCGCATCGATCCAAAAAAGCGCAAAAATAATATCCGATCAGTCTCAACGAATGGCCGAAATCTTAAAAAGCGTCCTGAATATGGGAAAAATACATCGAGGCAAAGAGCCATTTTCAATTAATGCGATGCTGGAACGCATTAAACTTTTTTTTGCCGATCAGCTTCAGCGTGATCGAATCGAATATCGAACAATCGCTTTGGAAGAGGATAAATTCCTGCACGGATATGCGACTGATCTCGAAGAGGTTTTGGTGAACCTGATAGCCAATGCGAAAGATGCTTTTAAAACTATTGCCCTTGATTATCCCAAAACGATCTCCGTTGAAGCGTACAACACCGATACCGAAGTCATATTTGCGATTAAAGATAATGCGGGGGGAGTCCCCGAAGCGATACGGGACAAAATATTCGAACCCCATTTTTCTACCAAAGGGCAAGGAGAAGGATTTGGAATCGGTCTGCACATCGCACGTCTCATTATCACACAGGAGTTTAAAGGAAGCCTCCGGCTCACGGTATCTGAGAATGAAACCGTATTTACCATTACTCTCCCTCGAAGCGATGCCAGCCAATTAAAATTCATCGATTCTTGATAGATGAGAGATATGCTTATTCCGCTTTTTGATCCGTATCCTGCTGTTCGAATCCGTATAGCTTATCGCAATGCTCCAATCCCCCCTGGACGTTTTCAAACCATTCCAAAAACTGCTGTGCCCTATTCTCTTTAAACAACGATCCGTGCTGAGGAGCAATCATCTCTACATCGTATCGGCGCACACTCCTGACCCATGCCCGGCAAAAACGGTTGGATGCCATGTAGCGGGAATGGAAACTCTCTAAAAACGGCCGATGTTCTTCAAAATCATCCACGTTTTTATTGAGATTTTGGGGAGAAAGGACAGCGGCTCCGATATCGCCGGAAAACAGAATTTTGGACCTGCTGTCATACAGTGAAAAATTACCCGGACTGTGAAGAAAATGGGCCGGTATAAATTGCAAATAATCTTCCCCCATTTTAATCCTCGCACCGTGATCTTCCAATGCGATAATCCTCCCCATATCCATCAAACCGTAATGTCCCATGAAACGGGTCCATAGCTGTGATATAACTAATTTTGCCGACGTCGCAACGCTCCACTGCGCAATCGCACCGGCTACGTCGGGATCTTGATGCGAAAAAAAGATATATTTGATTTTTTGGGGATCGATATGTGCCGATACGGCGTCATACAACTCGCCGAATATCCCCCCGCTTCCCGGATCAACTAAAACGGCACTCGTTTTTTGGATAATCAAAAATTGGTTGACCGAAAGAGTATACTCGCTATGGTCTTCGTCTTCGAGACTGAACATAATACATTTATGGTTTCCGTCGTCATACAGCAGTGTCTCATTTTTCACACTGCATCCCTTTGAATTCTCGGATTAATACCATTTGCCTTTTAGCAATATAGTCAATCAGGCTTTTATGATCCTCTCCATGCAGAACATACGTAAATACTACCTCAAAATAATGCGGCTCTTCATGAATGCGATAGACTTCAGCCGGTGTGTTGATAATCAACGGGCGTGCACCGGTTGTCAGGACAATATCTAATACTACATTCTGTTTAGGTGAAAAGCCGGCGGGCAGGGTCGGAAGCTGCAGCCGGACAGAGTTAATCGAAATGTCCATTATGACAATATCCGTTTCGAACTTATGCCCTTCATACAAAAGGGTAAGCGTTAATTTGTGATCGGGAATTACCCGAATCGACTGTCGGCGTACCGGAGAGGTATTGACCATCTGATAGTGTGTAAATTGGACACTTTGCTCATCAAAATTAAAATTTTTTATCTCATTGCATAAAATGACAATCGGAAACAGCTCAGACGTTAGAAAAAACTCTTTTTCAAACTGCATTGCTTTGAGTTGGACATACGGTGTTTTAAGAACAATTCCATTCTCATCGACTTCCGTAATAATCGCATCGTTTGTTATTCCGATACCTTTATAGAGATTATGAGCCCGGATTTTTGCTCCGTTTCTCATTGCCATTTCAAGCAGGCTCCGAACCGTTTTCTGATCTTTCGAGAGACGTTCTTTCTCCACGGCAGGGGCATCATACAGCTTAAGAAGTCCCAGCTCGCTTACATCATTCAGTGAAAGGACCCCATACCCTTCTTGGTCGGGAATACTCTGGTAGCGGAGAATAAAATGATGATGTTCTTCATCCGCGCCGGCAATTTTTACATTAAACAATTTTCCGGGATTTTTCGATATTTCAGCAAACCAATCGATTCCGTCATGATTGTATAAAAAGCCGTTATGTTTGAGCAGCAGAGATCCGAATTCTTCAAATCTCTGCTGTAGCGGTTCAACACTCTGCACCGCAAAAAAATCAAGACACGATTGGTTTGCCATGACAATTTTTTGTCCCTGAAGCAAAATAACCAAGTCGTTTTGGTAATTAAAAACCGTATGCAGATTGGTATTGAAAATTTTATGATGGAATGCCTCTTTCAAAAAATCGGAGCATCGGGTGAGGGTTTCGGTCAGATTTTCGATACGGATCGGTTTAACCAAATAATCGAATACCCCGACACGGATCCCTTTGTGCAGAAGATCAGGATCATCATGTGCCGTCGTGATAATTACTTTTACGTCGGGATCGATTTTTACAATGGCTTCCGCCATTGCCAAGCCGTCCATTTTAGGCATAGTAATGTCCGTAATGACGATAGAGGGGTGATGTCGGTTAAATAAACATAATCCCTCTTCTCCATCATACGCTATATAAACGGTTTCAAAAATTTTTTGGAATAGAGTAGCCGCTTGACGATTTAATCCTACATTATCTTCCACATATAACAGCGAGTAGGGTTTTAATGAGAGGCGAAGCTGCTTTAATGTATTGGGTTCAACCATTTCGGTTCCTTTTAGTTTCCGGCTAAAGAATAGCAAAACTATCATAAAGTCGAACTAAAAACGATAGGCTTTATAAATAAAAACTATACGTTAAATAGATGATCCTAGGTCGTTTTATGAAGCGCTTCAAATTCACTCAAAGGGACGGGCCGGCTAAACCAATACCCCTGATACGAAAAACATCCGATCTCTGAAAGGGCATGATGCTGTTCTTGCGTCTCTACCCCCTCCGCTATTACCGAGAGTCCCATGCTCTCTGCCAGAGCAATCGTCGATTTACAGATAATGGCATCATTCGGGTCAATCAAAAGATCACGAACAAAGCTTTTATCGATTTTAAGCTGATCGAGAGGAAGGCGCTTTAAATAGGACAAAGACGAGTAACCTGTTCCGAAATCATCCAATGAAAAACTCACCCCTTCATTTTTCAAGGCAACCATTTTCTCAATCACCTCTTCCACATTTTGGACAAAAAGGCTCTCGGTGAGTTCCAATTTAAGTTTTTTCGGATTGGCGCCGTTTTCACGCAGAGTAGATAAGACTTGCTCAACAAAATCATTTTGACTGAACTGGCGTGCACTGACATTGACCGCTATCGTAATATCTGCCATCTCCGGAATACGTGACCATGCCGCCAACTGAGCACATGCCGCTTTCAATATCCATTCACCCAAGGGAATGATTAGTCCGGTCTCTTCGGCAACAGGGATAAACTCCATCGGCGATATTATTCCTCTCTTCGGATGTTCCCAACGTACCAATGCCTCGGCACCGGCAATATGTCCATGATTCACGACTTGAGACTGATAATAGAGAATAAACTGTTTTTCTTCGATACCGATACGAAGATCATTTTCCAAGAGCGCACGCTCTTTTAAGGTATGCTCCATATTCGGGTCAAAGAAACTGAGACCGTTGCGCCCGGCATCTTTGGATTTATACATTGCCAAATCCGCCTGTTTCATCAGATCATCGATTGAGGTATCGTCACCTTTAAATAACGTAATACCTATGCTCGCAGAGCTGCGGTGATTAATCCCCCCTAAAAAATAGGGCTGATTTAGAGAACCGAGAATTTTTTCCGCCATCAGTTCACCTGCCGTCGCGGCATCCGTTTCGTCGGTACTGAGTTCTCCGAGAACCACAACAAACTCATCCCCCCCGAATCTGGAAACGGTATCCCCCTCTCGTACGCATTCGCTCAAACGTTGTGCAACAAGCTTTAAAAGGCTATCACCGATCTCATGCCCAAGGGTATCGTTCAGTGTTTTAAAATTATCCAGATCGATAAAGAGCAGTGCCCCGTAATTTCCGTTTCGTGAACCGGCAGCCATCGCCTGCTTCAAACGGTCCATTAACAGTGTCCTGTTCGGAAGCGCCGTTAACTGATCAAAAAAGGATAATCCGTTAATTTTTTCTTCCGAATATTTCCGTTCGCTGATATCCGTATTACTGCCTCGATAGCCTATAAACGTCCCGTCATTGCTTACCATCGCAATACCGTTTGTTGTAAGCCAAACGGTTTCACCACCACGGTCAACAGCCAAATTAGTGAAATTCTCAAACGACTCTTTCCCTTCAAAAACTTCGCATACTGTTTTTTTGAATGACTCTTTCCCTTCCGGCGGATGAAAGTCATAAAAATATTTTTTTCCGACGAGCTCATCGCTTCGATACCCTAAAACTTTTTCCACCGTATCACTGACATAGGTAAGTTTTCCCTTGCTGTCCACTTCCCATATAAATGTCCGGCTCTGCTCGGCTAATTGTTCAAAACGCTCTTCACTCTCTTTGAGATTGCTTTGCTGAGTGCGGATAGCAAGATCGGTCCGGCGCAACAGCAAAAAGACCGATCCTAAAAAAGCCCCTATCAGTATCATGCCGAACGTAGCGCTCACAATAATAAAACGGATGAACTTTTCGTTCTCTAAAGTGATATCGTTCATCAGCATCATATCGCCGATCTCTTTGTCCGATGCATCCTTTATCGGGATCATCGTTACCCGCCAATCTTTTTCATCATACGAAATTTCCCTATCGGTTACTCTATGGAGGAGCCGGTCATTCTTATTAGACCGCACTAATTCCAAAAATGGCTCCGGTATCTTTTTTTGAGAGGTATAAATAATAGCATCGTCGGGAAGCTGATTCCAGTTTGATTCACGTCCGAGCATACGCATCCCTTCATCCCACGAATGCCGTTTTAAATATTTTTTATGAATCAATATTGCGATATTATCCGTTGTACGTTCATGTAGCCCATCTAATACATCTTCGATCTCTTTGCCCAGTTCAATATAGCCGATCAATATTTCATGATCATAAATCGGTTGAACAACACGCAGCGTAAACGTCCCGAGCGGTCCGATCTCGATTCCGGATGAACGTTTATGGGACCATTCCGCTTTTTGCGCCGTAAAACGATCTATCAAATCCCCATATTTTTTCGGGTTGTGTACCCGCAGCAGACATACCCTATTTTTGTCCAGAAAATAAAAATGGGTAAGATGATTTTCTTTCTTCATCACCTCAAATACACCCTGCCATTCGTGCAAAAGACGGTTACGGTCCCCTTCACGCAACGCTGCTTTCATCCGTTCATCTTCGGCGATTGGCTGAATTGCCAACGTTAATCCCACCGTCTGCTGTTCGATAATTTTTTGTAAATCGCTGGATACTTCATCGATTCGTATCCGAAAAGAGTCATTTAAAAAATTGCGCTGCTGCTGAACCAAAAGGATAATGACACCGATCGCCCCGAATAAAATCATGGCGGATAACCCTATCATTAGTCGGTTAAGAATAGGTCCGGTCGAAATATCCTCTACCGATTCTTTTTCATCAATCTGCAGACGATTTAATTTCTTCAAAATCATTAAATAACCTTAAATTTTCTATCGATTTTGTATATATTCCGTTTTATATATATTTATTCTAGCCATTTTACTTATAAAATGGTATAAAGATTCGGCTTTTATCCCTTTTTACGATAGACTAATTAGAACAAAAAACGAAGAAGAAATAATGATATATAACGTCAATCTGCGGGAAGTTTCCTATGCACTTTCCGAAGCGCTTGATTATGTCGGAATTGATGACACGATGCACGGTAAACGGGTCGCGTTTATGTCTGCCGAAGTTGCCAAAAAACTGGAGTGGAGCCAGTCTCGTATCGACGATATTATCATGTTGGGAATGCTGCATGACTGCGGAGTATCATCGACCGACGTTCACAGCCATCTGGTCAATGAACTCGATTGGAATAATTCTCAGGTTCACTGTCTTCGCGGCTCTTCATTACTGGAAAAGGTAGGGATCTATCACCGGTATGCTCCCGTCATTTTATACCATCATACCCATTGGGATCAGTTTGCGATCGATATTGCGGATGAGATTAGAGAACATGCCAATCTGATCTATCTGACCGACCGTGTCGATGCGCTGCGCGTACAGCTAGGCGATACGAGCAACGTTGAACGCCATAACATCGCTTCGGCAATCCAAAAATACAGTGGAACGATGTTTTCGCCTGAACTGGTGGATGTTTATCTGGAGACTTCCTCATCCGATTCATTTTGGTTTTATATGGAAGCCGAAGCGCTGAATGAATACTTTAGCGAATGGATCGAAGCGGGAAAAAATGATGCCGTCCCCTTTAAGACGCTTAAAAATATAGCGATGATGTTTGCGAGCGTCGTCGACGCCAAAAGTACATTTACCTCAGAGCACACTTACGGAGTCGCTTCGTTGGCGCGATATCTTGCAAAAAACTGCAATCTACCGATTGAAACACAAGAAAAGATCGAGCTATCCGCATTTTTTCATGATTTGGGGAAATTGCGCGTAGCCGATGAAATACTTCACAAAGCCGGACCGTTAAATGATGAAGAGCGTTCGCATATGAACCGGCACGGATTTGATTCGCAGATGATTCTTCGAAAAATCAAAGGGTTTCAGGATATTGCCAAAATCGCTTCAATGCATCATGAGACACTTGATGCCAAAGGGTACCCTTATCATCTCAAAAGCGACCAAATCCCGATTGAAGCACGCATTCTTACCGTTGCCGACATCTTTCAGGCGCTGGTGCAGGACCGTCCTTACCGCAGCGGGCTAAATACAACAGAAGCGTACGGTATTATTCAAAAGATGGGGGACGAAAACAAGCTCGACCGGGATATCATTGCTGTCCTCTCCCGGCATTTGGACGAGTGCTATGATCTGGCATTGCATCCCGTTACCCATCTCGATGAATAAAGTAAAAAACGCTCACGAAGCGTCTAACCATTTTGACTCAATCGCAGACGTTTTTAATCGGATCTGGTATTTTTCAGAGGAGTATAAAAACTTTGTTATCCGCCATATCCATCATGATCTCGCACTTGCTCCGAACGATACCCTTGTCGATATCGGCGGTGGGACAGGAACCTTTACCCGCCGCCTGAAGGATGAGTCAGGGGCTATAAAGGCGTATTGCATCGAGCCTTCCCGTCCTATGTGCGATGAGGCGGACAAGCTGGAAAACATTACCGCCCTTTGCATGGATGCGCACACCTTTATGTCGACCGGAATCCCTTTTTCCAAACTGCTCCTCAAAGAGGTCATTCACCATATCGATAACAGAGAACGTTTCTGGCAGAGGGTGTACGATCAGCTTCCGGAGAGAGGAAAACTCCTCATTATTACCCGTCCTCAACATATTGAATTCCCCCTTTTTGCTTCGGCAAAAGCCGCGTTTGCACGCAACCAACCGCCGTATGAACTCTTTGAGTCCCAGCTCAAAGCGTGCGGTTTCGATGTTGTGAGCGCAAACCGGAGTCATACGTTCACCCTCCCGAAAGAACACTGGTATGAGATGCTTCGCCACCGTTTTATGTCTGATTTGGGGATCTTCAGCGATGAAGAGATTGAAGAGGGAATAAACGAAATCGACGGAATCTATAGTGAAGAGACAATCGATATTCTCGACAATCTCATCTTTATTACCGCAACGAAGCAGAATGATAAACCGGTTTAACCTTTGTATTCAACAACACGGTTTCGCCCGCTCTTTTTAGCTACATACAATGCTTCATCCGAATGTTTCAAAACCTCTTTGAACGTTTCGTCGTTTAAATCGAATACCGAGACTCCGAAGCTGCAGCTTTTGTATCCAATGACGTCAATCGGATGCGTTTCAATCGCAACTCTCAGCTTCTCCGCCAGATTATAAGCTTCCAGACTGGAGGTATGGGGACAAATAATTAAAAATTCTTCTCCTCCCCAACGCCCCAAAATGTCAGTCTCTCTGATATTTTCGGATAATATTTGAGAGATGGAGACCAAAACATTATCTCCCACATCGTGCCCGTAGGTATCGTTTACCTCTTTAAAATGGTCAATATCAATCATGATGACCGCAAAAAGGTGATGATAGCGTTTTGCCCGCTTAATCTCTTTGGCAAAACTGCTTTCGAGATACATCCGATTATGCAATTGCGTCAGCTGATCGGTTACCGATATCTCTTCTACCCGCTTTTTATCGGTAATATTTTGACTGATCGATGTATATCCGATGTGATTTCCCAAGTCATCGACAATCGGATAGATCAACGTGTCAACCCAGTAAAACGATCCGTTTTTGCTCCGATTTTTGATCTCTCCCTGCCACGTATCCCCCCGGGTTATCGTTTCCCACAGTTTTACGAACAAAGATGCCGGCATATCCGGATGTCTTAAAACACGGTGCATTTTCCCGATAATCTGCTCTTTTTTGTACCCTGATATCTTGCAAAACGCATCGGAAACTTCGGTGATTTTCCCCGCTAAATCCGTATGGGAGATAATAATGTTTTTATCGATAAGGACCATTTGGCTCTCAACCGTTTTAGCGTATTTCTGGCTTTTTTCCAGCGCACGATTGAGCGCATTTTTCAAATTGAACATCTGCAGCGTATTTTTTATCCGGGCGAGAAGCTCCTCTTTTTGAAACGGCTTGGAGACAAAATCTACCGCACCCGCTTCAAATCCCTTTATGATACTCTCGCTGTCATGTTTCGCCGTTAAAAAAATAATAGGAATTTGGAAGGTTTCAGGGATCTCTTTAAGCCGTTTCGCGACTTCAAAACCGTTCATTCCCGGCATCATGATATCGAGTAATATCAAATCCGGTTTCGGGTCCAGAGAGACGATTTGGAGTGCTTTTTCGCCGTTGGTCGCGACCAAAAGATCATACTCGTGATTTAAGATTTCGGCAACGATGGAAATATTTAAAGGTTCATCGTCTACGATTAAAATTTTTTGCCTGTTTGTGTATTTCATCTGATTGAACCTACTATGTTTTGAAGCATACGCAATGCATTGTCATACTGATATGAATTCAAATATTCTATCACTTTTTTACGGGAATCCGCATCGGATATTCCCGATAACATCCGTTCAAGCAAAACAATCCGTTCAGAGTCAATGACGGCCGATTGGGCCAAATCCTCCATCACGGCATTGATAGTTGTTTTAATCTCTTCAGGCGTATCCGATTCATTCATCTCATCTGGAGCTCTCTCGTGATAAAAAGACCGTATCGCTTCAATTACTTCATGTATGGCGGCAATAAGTCGGAAAGTCAATCCTTCGATCTCTTTCGCATTATCGGAATTTTCAATATCGTTGGCGAGAGCATAGACTTTGAACAGCGAAAGGTTCCCGCTTGCCCCTTTCATAGTATGGATCAAATGTTTAAAAGGGGTCATCTGCAGATTTGAAAAGTCAATACGCGATTCAAAGTTCTCATATTCGTTGCAAAAATAAAGCAGGTACCGTTTTATCTTTTCGCCGTTGTTCCCGATACGATTGATTAACTCTGTCAGATCAATCCCCTCTATCGTCCCGGAGATTTCCTCATGAGCAATCACGTTTTTCTTATTTTCGGAAAAATCATAGACCCTCTGCCGAGGTTTGATCCAACGGATAAGCACCTCTATCAAAGCGTCGTAATCGACAGGTTTGCTCAAATGTTCATTCATCCCCGCCGCAGAGGTAAATTCTTTGTCTTGCTGCATTACAGCGGCACTTAACGCTATGATGGGGACCTCTTTATACTCAGGGATCGCTCGAATCGCTTTTGCGGCTTCAAATCCGTCCATGACAGGCATTTGCAAATCCATCAATATCAAATCGTAAAGGTGTAATTGCACCTGTTCGACCGCCTCTTTCCCATTGGCTGCTACATCTACGATCAACTCTGCGTTTTCGAGCATTTCCACGACAACGATCTGATTAATCCCATTGTCTTCGGCAAGCAAAATTCGCGCACCCCTGATATCATCTACATCCGATTGGGATCGGGCCGTTTTTTTCTCAAAAGATCGGTAGACCGATGATCTTATTTTTCCGAAAACCGTCGTAAAAATAAATCGGCTCCCTATCCCCTCTTCACTTTCTACCCATATATCACCGCCCATCATCTGCACAAGCTGTTTAGAGATAGCCAGCCCAAGCCCTGAACCGCCGTATTTACGGGTAATCGACGTATCCGCCTGGGAAAACTCTTGAAAAAGTTTATTTTGCGCTTCGGTGTTCATCCCTATTCCCGTGTCCTCCACGCTAAATTGCAGTCGGATACTCTCTTCATTTTCATCCGTTGATATCACCTGAATACCGATATGTCCCGACTCGGTAAATTTGACGGCATTGCCGACCAAATTGGTCAAAATTTGTGTCAAACGGAGCGCATCGCCGATCATGACATTCTCATTTAACTGAATGCCATAGGTAAGCGTAACCCCTTTTTGGACCGCCTGAAATTCAAAAAGGCTCATGATATTTTGGATAACGTTGTTTAGCTCAAACGGTTTATTTTCCAAATCGAATTTGCCCGCTTCAATTTTGGAATAGTCGAGAATATCGTTAATAATATCCAGCAACGCATGTGAAGAGAGGTTTGATTTTTCGAGAAAATCGCGTTGTTTCGGTTCCAGATCGGTTTTCAGGACCAATTCGGTCAATCCGATAATACCGTTGAGCGGCGTTCGGATCTCATGAGACATATTGGCCAAAAAGTCGGCTTTCGCTTTTGCAGCCGTTTCAGCCGCCTCTTTGGCTTTTTCCAGCTCTAATTGACGTTCTTTTTGCTCCGTAATATCAATGCCGATCGTCGTAACATACTGCATTTGCCCTTTTTCATCGAGGACCAGAGCGTTTGACCACTCGAACATCCGTTCTATCCCGTCTTTGGACACCCATGCATTTTGAAAACTTCGGGTAACCGTCCCATTGCGTGCATTGATAATGATATTGACGACTTTGTCGTGCATCTCCGGCGGAAGAAATCTTGCCCAGAAATACGGTTCTGAAGCGATCTCTTGCTGCGTAAAGCCGGTAAAACGTTCTCCGTAAGGATTAATATTGATCATTACCCCGTCCCGGTTTAATATCGCAATAATGGCGTTGGCGCTTTCAACCAATGTCTTATTGATACTTTTTTCAAAAAGCAATTTATTTTCAAGCTCATTTCGCTGGATAATGTCCTCTTTGAGTTTTGCCACCACACCGTTTAATGTCTTGTTCCGTTCTATAATTCGTTTATGCATATGATGCAGTGTCTTGGACAGAACCGAGATTTCATCCCCTGTCGTTTCGCTATTTACACTCTGTGCATCTTCATCTTTCGCAATTCTTTGAGCATAAAAGGTCAATTCATTCAACGCGTTTGTCAGCTTGTGTCCGATAATGTAAGAGACAATAGTGCTGATCGTCATCTCTATCATGATCAACAATAATGTCAAATCCCTGTTATCGTCGATAATCTTCAAACTATCGGTTATTTCAAAGAGGATCTTCGCCTCGCCGATTTGCTCGTTATCGATCTTAATCGGTGCGGATACCAGCCTAAATACCCTTCCGTTTTTCTCTATATTTCCCGATAGGGTATCAAATCGGTCAAGATTGATTTGCAAATCAGTGCTGACATTACAGAGCAGACGCTGATTTTTATCAAGTATTTTGACGGCGACAATATTTTTCAACTTTACAAAGCTATCTGCTTGATTGTCCAATGCCCCTAAATCATAAACGATTAACGGCGTTTTGGCCATTTCGGTAAAAAGGGCCGTTGCCGTTTCGATTTTCTCTTCTATTAACGAGTGTGAGAGCTTTGAAAGCGACATAAAATTGAAAAAGACGATCAAAGAGATAAAAAGGAGTTCTATGCTTAAAAAAGCGAGGATAAAACGGTACCGGAAGGACAGACGCATTCATTACTCTTCAATCGAAGACATGGATCGGGCGAGATCGCGCACGCTGTCATACTCGCCGTCATCCGTTTTTTTCAAACGCTTCATGCTCAATGAGACAACAAGTTCCTGAGGCATTTGCAAAAGCGCGTTTTCCATTTTTTTCTTCAGGTTCTTAGAGAGAGAACGGTGAAACGCGAACGGATGGCTGGGATAGGATCTGGTTCTATAGATTATGAGGAGAGAATCTTTGGACTTTTTGTCCTGCAAATCGTTAAACGTCCGCTCGATTCCCCCACCGGCATCTCCGATTTTCCGTGCAACCCCTTTATAAACCGACTCATGGGAGTTTACATAGCGGTATTGTTTCTCTTTATTAATGTCTATGTTGTATTTTTTGAGCAGCTCATATTTTACAAGAAGCGTTGCGGCAAAAGCATCGGGAGCAGGGAACAGAAACTCTTTCCCTTTTAACATCGAAATATCGCGTATACCGTCCTCTTTTCGAACGACTACGATTCCCACCACATTTTTCTCATCGCGCACTAGCGCATCGTACCCTTCCCGTTTATGGGCGATTACATAATGGTATGGACTCATATAGGCTATATCGTACCCGCCGTTGTACACTACTTTCTCAAACTCGGGGATCGAGTGCTCGACTTTCAGCGCTATTTTCTCTCCCGTACTCTTTTCAAGATAATTGATTACAGGCTGCCATTTTTTGATCACTTCCATCGAACTTTGCTGAGGAACGACACCGAAGGTCAGTACGTCCGCATAGCTGATGCTCATGAAAAAAGCGTGTATAAAAAAAAGTGCGATATAGCGCATCCATGCCTCTTTGTCTCTCTGCCTAAAATGATTATATCACGCTAAAGCCCGATCTAAACGCATATCCTATAAGAAATAAGTTTTTTTTGCCCTGCTGTGTTATTATTTTCCCTATGATACATTTGTCTCCCGAAGCACGTCTCAGCATCATCCTCCCCAATACCAACAAAGCCCTCTCGGAGGCGATCAAAAATGCCACTCCCGAACAGCTCGAAACGCTCAAAGAGGGAAAAGACATCAAATCCCTCCTCACCTCGGTATTTCAGGACAAAACAACCGCTTCGAAATCGGACCAGAGCCTCCTTGATCTGCTGAAAAACTCTTCGGCGTTTAAAAATATGGGGAATTTCAGCGACAGCCTGCAGACTCTCGTCAAAGAGCTTAAAACGTCTCCCGATACGGCACAGAAAAGTGCTATTTTTGAACATTTTCTCAAAAATATAACAACGATCGATCCTAAAAACCTCAAAAGCCAAATCACCTCCAGCGGCGTGTTCATGGAGTCCAAATTTGCTTCGGCCCTGCAAAAAATGCCCGATCTCATCCAGACACTCGAACAGATCAAAACAGTTCTCGCAAAAATTCCTAAAAATGACGCACAAACCCTGCTGAGTAACATTACGGCCCTTCTGGATAATCCCGTTTTGTCCAAAGCCGCCACCCATCCCCAAAGTGCCCTCCAGCTCTCTGAGGGGCTGAAGAAAGTGTCCGATATCCTGCAGAGCCTGATTGCCAAAAAAGATCCGCTCTATTCCCCGGAAGTCACAGCCCTTACTCAAAAGCTTGAGCAGACAACTGCCGTTTCGGAGATCAAAACTACCCTTTCACAGCTGTACGGAGCACTGTTGTCGAGCAAAACCCCCGATACCGATGCTCTTCTGGATTCGATTGAAAAACTTCTCAAAAGCATTAACAATTCCCCTGCCGAAGAGATTAAAACGTTTGCACAGCAGCTTCGCAATGCGCAAGAAAGCGATACGGCCAAAGAGCTCCCGCCTCTTATTACCAAACTCGGAGAGTTCACGAATCCCAAAGAACTTGTTATTGAAACCTTTCTCAAAGAATCCATGGCGGATGATTTAAAATCCAATCTTCTCTCGTTGCACGAAGAGTTGAGCAAATCGGACGATCCGTCCGCTCAAAAACTATTGGAACAGACCGACAAGCTCCTCACCCAGATCGATTACCATCAGCTCGTCTCCCATCTAGGCTCGTCCAATTCGATCTTTTTCCCTTTCGCATGGGATCAGCTCCAAGAGGGGACATTGGCGTTTAAAAAAACGAAAGAAAAAAAATTCTATTGTGATATCCATCTGAAACTCAAAGAGTTCGGCGAACTCGATTTTATGATGGCCCTATATGATGAAAATCAGCTCGACATTCAGGCTCATACCGAAAAAGCGGAGCTTAAAGATCTGATATACGAAAATATCGCCGAACTGCGTTCCCTTCTCATCAAATCGGGGCTTACCCCCCGTTCTATCCGGATATATGAAGCGACGGAAACCAAAACGCCGCTCAATGACACGTATCATTCTTCTGAGGGATCGGATATGGGATTTGAGGTAAAAGTATGAAAAAAGCGGTGGCCCTGCGTTACGACCGAACGAAAGAAGATGCTCCCCGCGTCGTCGCAAAAGGAAAAGGCGCAAGTGCGGAGAATATCATCAAAATTGCCGAGCTCCACAATCTCCCCATCCACAAAGATGAAGATCTGGTCGAACTCTTAAGTAAGGTAGAACTCGATAAAGAGATCCCGGAAAAGCTCTATGTCGCCGTTGTCGAAGTATTCGGTTTTATTTATAAAATAACCAATCCGCGCTAAATCGGCTCAGCGTTTACGCACGGAAACGGCCTAAATTCTGATTGAGCCCCTCCGCCACTTTATACAGATGCTCTGCCGTCGTCGCAATCTCTTCGACACTCCGTGCATTAGCTCTGGCCAGTTCGTTGATTGCCGCGAGTCTTTGCGAAATCCCTTCAATCTCTTTTGTATTCACGTCTGCATCTACGACCAGTTTTTTAATCGCTTCGCTCGTTTGATTCACGACACCGGACGTCAGTCCGATCCGCTCGCCGACTGTATGCGATTTTTCTCCGAGTGTTTCAATACTTTTGGCATTTTTCTCCATCTGTACCGCCGCTTCTTCGATAGAAGAGACGATTAGGGAAATCGTTACGTCGGTTTGGGTCAAACTGCCCTGCGTCCGTTCAGCCAATTTTCGTACCTCATCGGCAACAACGGCAAAACCTCGACCGTGTTCTCCTGCCCGTGCCGCTTCGATCGCCGCATTCAGTGCCAATAAATTGGTCTGATCGGCGATATCGCCGATAACGGATAAGACTTCTCGTATTTGGCGTGCATTATTCGCCAACTCGTGAATTTTGCTTGCAAATTGACCTTCGACTTCCACGCTGTGATTGATCATATCTATCATCGCAATCAATTCATCCCTGGAGACACGAAGCATTTCACTGGCCTCAACTACATCATTGCATGTCGTTTCGTTATCGCGTTTTGCACGAACCAAATGGGAAATGATTTGCTCCGTAGTACGATAAATCGCATCCAGTTGGCTCGATTCATCCTCCATACGGCGCCCGATAGCCGTAGAGGTATTGGAAAGTTCGGTCGCCACCGACGCATTTTCATCCGATGCCCCTTTCGCATTTTGAACCATGGTTTGAAGCGCTGCGATAAAAGCGTTAATCGATCCGGCGGCTTGTGCCGGTTCGTCCGTTCCGCTGATCGCCAAACGTTTGGTCAAATCCCCGTTCCCGCCGGCAAGCTCTTCGGCCATGGTCTGCATCAATGAGAGTTTATTCCCGATGGAACGCTGTATCGCGATCAGTAATCCCGTCATCAACACGATTAAAAGAACAATACCGATCCCTTTTTTTATCACCACATTCAGGAATTCATCATTAACGTCATCGACATATACACCCGTTCCGACGATCCATCCCCATTCACTAAACGCACGGACGAACGTCAGTTTCGGCAGCGGAGTCTCCGAATCGGGCTTCGGCCACATATACGAGACGTACCCCTCTTTGCTCTCTTTGGCGACTTTGGCGAATTCGACAAAAAGCTGTTTCCCCTCCGGGTCTTTTATATCAGAGAGATCGGTATTGTCCAATGCCGGCTTGATCGGATGCATGACCCCCTGCACCTGATTGTTCAGAATAAAAAAATACTCTTTTTCGTTATAACGAAGTGCTTTAATATGTTCTTTTGCCGCATCCTGTGCCTGCTGCAGATTCATTCGCCCGGCATTTACCTCACCTTCATAGTAGGAAAGAAGGGAACTGACCGTATCGATCTGAGTGGTGAGCATCGTTTTTTTGGCTTCCATCAGTTCGTGTTTCGTTGATACAAACGAATCAACCGTGATTACAATAACCGCCAATGAAACCAGCAGCGAAACCAGCATCAATTTGGTTTTAATCGTTATCTTATCCATACCTAGTCCTTTTTCAAGAAAAATTGCATAATTTTTCGCGAATTATAAACCTACAGTATAGCACCAACATAGCAATTATGTAAAAATTGCAAAATAAATCATCAATAAGAAAAAATTATTTTATTTAAGAATTCTAATCCTACTCTTCGATAATATAATCTTCTAATTCAATATCTTCATTATCCAGTACGGGGCTCAATGCATACATCCCATGATCACGAACGGAGTTTGGATCTTTGGTAATCAAAGGGTGCCATGAGGGGAGAGGTTTTTGTGCAAAACGCAGACGGTACGCACAGGTTTCCGGAAGCCAGTCGTATTCGGCGACCCGCTCGACCGTGAGTCTCATGCACCCCTCCACTCTCTCGTGACGGTTTGCATAATCGCTGCACCGCTGTGCTTGTATATCGTAACAATGGCATGCGACACGGGTCAGATAGATAGGAGCTTCGTCATCATCCGCATCCTGAAGCCGGTTAAGACAGCACAATCCGCATCCGTCGCATAATGCCTCCCACTCCTGATCGGTTAATTCTTCGAGTGTTTTTATTTCCCAGAATGGGGTGGTTTCAGTATTTTTCATAACAGAAAAATAACATATTAAGGGTTAAAATACCACATTTGATTGAAATTGATCACTTTTTCATCACATTTGTAGTTAAAACGTAATGTAGGTCATGTACAATTTTAATATGACGTATATAATAAATTTTTTATCATCTAAACTGAGTTTAACGGCTCTGTTACTTTGTATACTTATCACCCAAAGCGATGCGGCTGAATACACGAACACTCAAAAGATCGCATTGCTTCAGCCTATAGAACACGATGCGATCATTTATGGGGAAGGAGCGAAAAAAGTATATGTATTTGTAGATCCGAAATGTCCTCACTCTCGTGATTTTATGAGCATGATAAATGAAAATGCAAAAATGCGAAGTATCTATAAATACTATATCTTTTTTTACGAGCTAAAACGTTTCCATTCACATGATCTGATTGCGGCTATATATGCTTCAGCTTCCCCTTTACAACGAACTTTAGAGGTAATGGTGGGGGATAAAAAGATACCGACTGATACCAAAATCGATCCGAAAATCGAATCAAAAATAGATGAAGTAGCGCATGTCGCCGATGTCTTAGAGATTTCAAAACGTCCATACCTGATCATTATGAAAGAGAACAATTAACCATGTATTACCATACTCCAGACACATCACGATACATTAGATTTATTCGACGCTTCAGAATGCTTATCATTACGGTGTTTATTGCCCTCTCGGCATTTGCCTTTAATTTTCTCAAACCCGAATTAATCTCCTCAGATACGGTATTTTGGCTAAGTGAATCCAAACAGCTTGAAAAAAATCATAAGCAATCGTATTCGGCAACCTATTTAGGACATCTCCATGTCGATATTCCTGAATTTAATACTCAGTCCAAACACTCTTTGCAAGCACTCCAGACAGAACTTGAACATATTGAAGGGGTTGAGAGGGTTGAATCTCTTTTTTCGGCCTACATGATTTTTAACGATCGCACCTCTGATGAATCGGCTTTGGTCAAAGCATTGCCGATAGCACAAATGCCCCCTGAGAAGATAATTTCTTTTGTTAAAACACTCCCCGATCCGTACCGCCCGTTTGTCAATAACAATTTCCACCGATTCCATTTTATCATCCATGCCAAAACGCCTATACAAGTCGATCATTTGAACATCCCGTATGAGTATACGTATTCTGAACCGCAGGTTGAAGCCAAACTCTCCCATTATCTGTGGTACATCGGGATTATTATTTTGGTAGTCATGGGGATGTCATACCTCGTCTTTAAAAATTTTATCGCCGGTTTTGCGGCTATCAGCGTCACCGTCATTACCCTCATCTGGACTTTTACGTTAATCTATCTCTTGATCGGCACCAAAGAGATTCACATCGCCATGAGTCTTATGGTCGTCAGTATCGCCATCGGTCATTATCTCTATTTCTACTATCGCTGGCATGTCTCGCAGTTTAAAAATGATCCGAATCGAGCCCTTGAAAAAAGTATCAATCGAAATCTGCTTCCGGCATTTTGGACCTTGCCCGTACTTCTGATCAGTTTAGGCTCCCTATTGTTTGCCGACTCGCCGATTGTCACCATGATGAGTCTGAGCCTGATGCTTTCATCCATCGTAGCCTATGCCGTCAGTATTGTCTTTTTACCTGCATTGCTCAGTTACTTTTCGGTTTCATCTCCGAAGATTTATCTTGCTCGGACATGCTATTGGTTTGCCAACCAAGAGGTTCACTATAATCCGAAACTGCTCCGAAAATTTATGTTTTTCTCATTGCTGATACTCCTTTTTATCGGAGTTCGGCTTTACATCTCCCCGAACCTGTTTGCGCGGGATGTGTCGTATGAGACAATGACCCTGAAAGTTCCGTTTAAAGAGATCGATTTGGAGATGCTTCAAAAAATCGAAACCTTTGAAAATGATCTCAAAAGTCATAATAGCGGCATCGTCAAAGTTAATTCAATCAACACTATACTCAAACAGCTGAATCTGGCCAATGCTCCGAAAAATCCTTTGGATGAGCAGCGTCTTTTGCAGGCTCTGTTTTTTCTGGAGCTGTATGACCTTGAAAAATCATACATGGATCAAGATTCCCTTAACATCACCATCACACTGAAAAATGCGGACCAATCCGCCATCATACGCTATTTGGAATCGTACAAAGGGCTGCCGATCTATTTGACCGATATCAATAGCCTCTCGCAAAGTTCGAAAATGGAGAAAATGCTCCTGTTGATCTCTTCTTTGGTTTCGGCACTCCTCATCATCGCTTTGGTCATGGGGATCATTTTTCGCTCTGTCGCAATCGGATGGGTCGGGTTTGCGGCCAATGCCATCCCCATCATTTGGTTTGTATTGTTTATGATTTTGTTTAAATTTGAGCTAACCATTGAAGCGCTGATCGCCATGACCATCTCCGTGGGATTAACTTCCGATACGATCATCCATTTCGGATACAAATACTTCAGAAGCCGTTATTTCGGGCGTACCCGAAAACATGCTCTGGAAATCATGTTTTTTTATGCCGCCGTTCCGGCAATCATCAGCGCTACCGTTCTAATGATCGTATTTGCGCTCTTGATCTTCACTCAGCTTCAGTCCCTGCAACTGATCGGTGCGTATGGAGCCGTTTTGATGTTTATTTCGCTTCTCAGCGATCTGTTTATATTGCCGGTATTATTATTGTCCGTAGATAAGGCGAAGATGACGACAAACGCCCATTAGGGCAAATTTGGATATCATTTGCAAAACCAAAGGATATTTTATGACATCTGAGCAACCATTGGATCAACTGCTGCGCGAATGTGCCGAAGCGGTCGGCGGAAAGAACTTTTTTCTCACCCTCGCCGAAACGATCCGAACCACCCGCGAGGGGATTATCGTCGGAGAAAAAAAACAGATTAACTATACAAACGGCATCATGACCTGGAATAAAACGCTCCATGCCGATAACTGGCGGCTTTTGGTCGAATCGGCAAAAGTGCGGACGAAAGACGGCAACATTCTCCTCCCGATCGAAGATAAACGGCACAAAAACATCCTCAACATGATCCGTACTCTTAAACCGCTCACCTTTACGGTAACTCCGAAAGATCCTTCTGACGGCGAGGGGTTCAGCTTTAATGCGCTGGAAGTAGTTGACGATAAAACGACACGGGTATCGCCGTTGTTTAAAGCATTGTTTGCGATGCCGATCGATGTATTGAAAAAGACGATGGGGTAATTAGGATTTTATGAACTTTTCATACTAAAAATTAGGAGTTTCCTAACTCCATTTATCGAAAACTTCATTTTTCGTAGTATAATTTCTTATCGGGTTAGGTTGTGGACTGACATAGCCGTATGACTCGATGGCTTTTATGGAAATACTTTTATTTCTCTTCCCATCAGATTTTTTTCCACCATCTCTTTTATTTGCTGTTCGCTTCTCGATAACTCTTCTTTGAGTGAATTTTGTTTGATAAGCAGCCTAAAATACTTGCTGATAAAATACGTCCCGACATCACTGAGCTGTATCCCCCAACTGTTATGCGATTTGACATAATGTACCGAATCTAAAATATTTTGAGGAACGATATTGTCATAACTTCCTATCGATGTTCCCTGACGTTTGAATGATTCCAAATCTTCGATTAGGCTTTGTTCGTGTTCTTTGATCTCGTCACATACCATTAAACCGAATTTTTGGTTTTCGATCAGATAGCTTTCAAATTTTTCTACCATAAATCGAAATGCCAGTTGATGTGGGTGCATCGGGTTTTTATACTTATTTTTGAGATGCTGTTTATCGATGATGATCGTGATTGTCTTTAACTCATACTTCCGAAATATCTCAAAAACTTTTTCGATGATTGTGATTCGTTCATCTACCTTTTTATTTTTATTGAATGATTTGCCTTTATAGAGATCAAATCCTTTGAATTCAAAATCGCTTTTATCAAATAATTCATAATGATCTTTGGCGATGCGTAAGAGTTCATTTTGAATCGTTGGGAGTGTTCGATGTTCAATGATCACACCGAACAGGATATGAAACGGCTGTTCTTCATTATCGAGATCAAAACCGCTGTTTCCCGTCTCATCTATAAAAATAAATTGCATATTATCCTCATTTCTGTTTTATCTGCTCAGTCATACCGTGCTTGACACGGTATCCATCCCCCAGTCTTTGCTCATTTTAATTCAGCCTGTACCCGTTTTCCAATTGTCTAAAATGGTATTTCATCTTCAAAAAATTCTGTATATGTTTTTTTATCTTCAAATCTAGTAGTTAAATTGTATAAAATAATATTTTTCTTTTCAGATGTTGTATTTTTAAACCAATTAATAAACTCAGACAAATCTTGTATAGAAAAATATCCACGCGAATTTGAATAAAATTTATAAGATCCTTTGATTAAGCACCGTAATACGTGTACAGGATTCACTTCATCTTCTAAGAGTGTTCTTTTTTGTAATAAATCAAATTTCTGAATTATTTCATCAATATCCAAAGATATTTTTGCATTCACTTCTCGTTCAGATAAAGCATTTGAAAAAAGCATAGCAAATTGCTTATAGATGTCTTTTTCATTATCGCTAAATAAATGCTGTATTGATTGATGCTCACTCATTTCATTTAGTATGGCTTGAAATGAAGTTATTCGCTCAGCAGGCGATAATGCGACCATTTTTTTTAAAATCGCCTTATATTTAAAAGAAGCGTCATTAGTGGAAAGCAAGCTTTGAAATAATTTACCTATAAAGAAAATTTCTGTTTGACTATCATATATTTGTTGTCTAAATTCATCTGGTTCTTCATCAGTCCACCAATTGATACTGATACTTTTTTCATTATCATGAGAAAATATTATTTTTTTACCAAATCCAAAATCAATAATTTTGACATTATGATTATTATCTACAAGTAAATTAGCAGGACGAATGTCACGATGAAGAATCTGATTTTCTTCTAAATATATGAATCCTTTGATTGTTTGTTCAAAAATGCTATTAAAGTTTTCAGGGTACTTTTTTAGATAAATGTCTATTTGTTCTCCATCAATACTTTCCATCATTATATATCCAGTCAGGAATTCAGGATATAAATAATAATTAAAAATACGAACAATATTTCGATGGTATAAAAGATGTAAAAGTTTTATTTCATGTACAAAATTTTCAAAATATGCTTCTTTTGAGACTCCATTAATAGGCTTGTATTTTTTGCATACAAATTCAATGTCAAGATATTCATCTTTTAAAAGCACAGTTTCACCAAATGCTCCATTCCCAATTTGCTTAATAAATTTAAAATCTTTCTTTCTTAAAAATTCAATTATTTGATTTTGCTTCACTCTTTCCCCTCCACAATCCCAATCTCATCCTCACTCAACCCATAAAACGCATACACCATCACATCAACTTTTTTTTTATTTTTAAAAAATGACAAATTATGTTCCTCTATGTGAAATATAAAATATTATAGCGGAAAAGAGAGATGTAGAAAAATAGCATGATATTTGAATAATGCGTGGTATGAAATTAAGAAAAAGGATTGTTTAAAAGAGAGAAGTGGAGCGGGAAACGAGACTCGAACTCGCGACATTCAGCTTGGAAGGCTGACGCTCTAGCCAACTGAGCTATTCCCGCATCACTGGCGGAATTCTATCACCGTTACCCTTAAATATTCATTTATTAATGAACCGGAACATACGCATATCCGGCGTTCTGCCATTTGACGAGTCCGACCATCGCCGACTTGATCGGTGTGACAAAAGGGTACAAGTCTTCACTCAATATCCCTTTTCTATGCATCCCGTTCATACAAATTTCCATACGGATATGATATTTCTTTTCGATCTCTACGAGCCGTTTTCGGATAGCGTCTTGGCGTTCGGCAAGCGCTTTATCCATCCCGTACTGGGTATTGTCGAGGTTTTCCACAAAAAACTTATAGGATTCGCCGTGTACCACTACGGCGACTTCGACCTTGTCTCCCTGAGCCGTAAAATAATCGATCGTTCCGGGGACGCCTACAAGCAATTGATTGTTAAACGAATCCATGTCACCCGTTTTCAAATCGATCACAAATTTTTTCGTATCGGCGAAAGCAAACGTAGCCGCCAATAATAAGAGTATCAAAGCCAATCGCATGAGTTTTACCCCTCCCGTAATTATGGTAAGTGTATCATGGCTAAAGTATGTAAAAACAATGTAAAATTTGTCTGTATAATTGTTTTCGCTTTTACAACTTGATTTTTACAGTGAATCGGACACCCTATAATGAAAACGCAACGCGTCCCTTTCGGACAGACTTCCCCCCATAAAAAAAATGCCGTCTTTCTCGCCATCTATGTCGATGCGATCTCTCCGTGGAAATACTTTAAAGACGACATGCAGCATTTCAAATGTCCGGCACTCATTATGATCGATCGATGGGACGGGCGAATGGGGTTTCCGGGAGGAACCGTCAATGAGGGGGAGAGTCTCTTAGAGGCACTGGTACGGGAGATCAAAGAGGAGATCGGGATCACGATCAAACCGGAAAAAGTCCACCCGATCGCCAGCCATGAGAATCGTATCGTCACCCACCTCTACGGTCTAAAAGTCCTCGAAGCGGAGTTTTTGCACATCTACTATCATATCCTCAACAACTTCTCCCGTTCCATCCTCCTACACGCGTATGAAGAGGGGGATAATTCCCACTTTATGTCGGAGATCACGGGGATAAAAATCGTCCCACTTCTGCAGCATGAGAATAAAGGGATCAACCGTTTTATCGAAAACGCTTTTGCGGGAGCTACCCGCGAAGATTTGTTGGTCTTACTCAAAGAGATCTTCGGTATTGAAATTTAGCGAACGCGCAATCCTATAACATCGCCGAAAAACAGTACATCTTCCAAAATCGCCTTGTCGCAGAGGCCGTCGTTTCCGAGATTGATAAGCAGCTCACCGTTGGCGCTGCTGAAAATACGGTCGTTTAAAATCACTTTCAAAAAACTTCCGCTCTCCGTCTTCAGTTTCTTTTTCATCTCGGACAATGAGTCGTTTTTCGGAAAATTGACATCGATGCGGCCGTCTTTTTTATTGGCACCCACGACATAAAAAGGGCGGTCTTCCTGATTTTTCATATGGTTTCTGACATTAAAAAAGAGGCTGAGAATATCGTCGGAAGCATAAAAGTCATTTTTGACCTTGTCCCATTCATCGCTGTCGATACTCTCTCTCCAAACCGTTTTATTCGGATGGTCAAACGTATATATTTTTATTTTTTTACTCGCATTGGTTTGTCGGATTTTAATGTATTTTTGGGGGAGCAGATGCCCGTTGACAATCACGCCGTAGCTTTCATACGTCTCGATACGGTTATTGGTGAGGAGGTTTGCCAACCCTTCGGTTCTGGCTTCGATCTTAATACTGTAGGTTTGGTCCTCTTTGGTCTCGAATCGTGCAGTAGCCGTGCCGAGTTTTTTGAATATTCCGTATGAGACTTCATAGGCGGCACTGAGTACCTGCGCACCGGCAATCTGAGAAACGAGCAACAGAAGCAACACGATTTTTTTCATACTGCTATCCTAACCTTTCTTTGTGGAGAAATTGCAGATTATAATTTGAGCAAAAGCGATCCCGCACCTTTGGAAACACTCCCAAGCGGCACTTTGATCCCCTCTTCCATATGATCGGCAAAAATACGGTTCAGCCAGGTACGGTTCGTCTGAACTTTTTGGAGGATGAGATACTCCTCTTTATCGACCGTAAGGGTCATATACGAGCCGATAGCAACGCTAAGCGGCTGTTTCTCCCCTTCAGGCATGAGGGTGAAGGCGAGCGTCTTTTTAGTCGTATCGACGGTGACGTTATCTACCTTGCCGTACCCTCGGGCAGTGAAATAAAACGATACGGCAGAGGTCAGTACTTTGGATCGAAACGCATCCATCGTCGAAAGCTCCGCGGCATGCACTGAACAAAAAAGCAAAAAGGCCGCCAAAACCAACCGTCGAAACATCATATTCTCCCTCTCTATCTAAGGATGCGATTATACCAAAAGGGCACTGATACTCGCGATCTCGTCGGGGCGCAATTCGAAACTGAAAATTTCCAAATCTTCATCCATATGGTGTTTCGAAGTCGACCCGATCAAAGGAACGACCCCCACCTGCGTGAGGTAGCGGTAAAGGATCTGTGCTTCGCTCTTATTGTACTCCTGCGTCAGGGCAAAAAACTCTCTGCTCCCCAGTATATGGGGGTTAGCGGTAAGCGTCCAAAAGCTCTGATAGACGATCCCTTTTTCACTGCACCACCGCCGCAAATCGACATCGTATCCGCTGTCGGCGTAAAAGCGGTTTTGCACGATTGCGGGCTTCACTTCGGCATCGTCGTAAAGTCGTACCAGCAGTTCGAGATCATAGCAGTTGCTGATACCGATGCGGAGCGCTTTGCCGCTATGATGGAGCGATTCCATCGCCCTCCATACTTTGAGAAGATTGGAATAGGGAAAAAGCGGCGAATGCAGCACCAGAGAATCGACGTAATCGCTTTTCAGATTATGCTGTGAAACGGCAAAAGACTGTTCCACCTGTATCTCCAAAGGAGCATTGGGATCATAGGGAATTCGCTGCGGATCTTGACCCGAAAGTGGGGTGAACTTAGTCTGAACAAACAGTTCATCGCGTTCAATCCCCGCTTTTGCCAATCGCATTAGCGCTTCGCCTACTCCGGCCTCATGATAGTGTTTGGGCTGGCATGCCGTATCGATACCCCGGAATCCGCTGAGTATCGCCGTCTCGACCAAATCGGCCGTAAGTTCTTTTTTCCATGCCGTTCCGTAAATAAGTGGCGGGATTTTCACCATAATTTTCCTTTATTCAAAAGAGGAAGCGGCCATCCCTATCCTCTTATCGTATAAATATTTTTTGAAATTTGACGTATAAGATAGTAGCATGTTTTCAGCACATACCGAATTTCATAATTTTATATTCCGCATGCCTATTTTTTAACCACTTTTGTCATCCTCCAGTAATATTAATGATCTATGATAATAAAATGTAATATCAATCCAATACGGCAGTATTTCTGAAGGAAAAGGGGTTACGATGAAAAATACATTACAAGAAATTCAACAAAGCATCAAAGAGTTTAGTGACCGGCTCTCACCCAACAATCTAAAAATTGCCTACAAAGCAAATTTAACGAACTACGAAATGAAATTATGTCACGAAATCAGTGAACATAAACAGCTGCAATTGGAGTACGTCTTAAACAAAATGGCACATTTCAAAGAAACCAGCGATTACCGTTTATATAATAAAGATTTCGCCAACTTTGTATAAATTATCTTTTTCTAAGAAAAGAAAAAAGTTGTTTTGATTATCCTTTTCTAGCTACACTGTCGCTTTATTTTTAGTATCAGGATTTTCACTATGACGCAAATTTTTCTCTTAGCCTTTGTCATCGTCCTCTTTTTCTGGCTTTCCAAAAGCTATTCCGCTCATCAGCATACCTATTCACGCAAACAGTTTGCGGGATTTAAACTGAACAAAGATGCACTCTCCCACAGCGAGCTGGGGCTCTTTGTCGCCCTTGTCGCCAAAGTAGCCAAAGCCGACGGGCGGGTCGATGAGCTCGAAGCGGAACTCATTAGCAATATGTTCAACGACATCAGCGCCCTCTTCCCCGATCCCGAAGCGACCAAAAAACTTCTTAAAGAGATTTTTGACGAAGAAAAAAATGCACCGCATAATCTCGATCTAGTGGCACAAGCTCTCTACAAAGCGCTGGAAA
>Ga0209340_1000409_pt1 | contig 47212 bp, 53 predicted proteins | sample EPASupsiteSAE323_FD_187266 | JGI IMG/M metagenome (GOLD analysis project Ga0209340, IMG submission 187266) | Bioremediated contaminated groundwater from EPA Superfund site, New Mexico - Sample SAE3-23 (SPAdes) (version 2) | ecosystem: Environmental > Aquatic > Deep subsurface > Groundwater >... | reverse complement strand
ATGAGTCTTCACCAGTATACCGATCAATTTGAGGTAAATTTAGGATTCATTCCCTATCCCGGAACCCTTAATATAAGACTTCACCCTGGTTCAATCCAGAGACGTAAGCGACTTTCAGGTGCCGACTGGAAGACAGTAAAGGGATTTGAATCAGAGGGTAGAACATTTGGTGAAGTCAAATGTATCACCTGTTATATCAGAGATGTAATCTGTGGAATTATTATCCCGGGTCGGACCCACTATCCGGAAGACCTTATCGAGATCGTCTCTCCAATGGCTCTTCGAAAGAAATTCTCCCTAAAAGATGGCGATGAAGTGACTATAGAGGTGGCAATATGATACAAGATGCACTTAAAGCATTAAGGGAGGGAAAAATGATCCTCCTTTATGACTTTGATGATCGCGAACGTGAAACCGACCTTGCAATGCGATCTGATATGATGACACATAAGGACATCTGCAGGATGAGAAATGATGGCGGTGGGCTTATCTGTACTGCAATCCCCCATGTTGCAGCAAAAACGCTGGGTCTTCCATTTGCACGTGAAATGCTCCGGGACTGCGCCCTGGTAGAAAAACTGGGCGATATCCCATATGATCCAACAAATAACTCGTCATTCTCTCTCTGGGTTAACCACAGGGAAACATTTACAGGGATCACCGACAGAGACAGGGCACGAACTGTAAACGGAATAGCAGATGCAGTGAAAGGTGTCCTTGACGGAAAGCCGATACCCTTTAGCTCACAGTTCCGCACACCAGGTCACATGCCTTTGCTTATTGCAGCAGAGCATCTTCTCTCCCAACGTCACGGCCAGACTGAGTTATCGGTTGCAATGGCTGATATGGCAGGTATCACCTCATCCATCACCATATGTGAGATGCTTGACGACGAATCCGGATATGCCCTTTCCAAGGAGGAGGCAAAAAGATATGCCCGCAAAAACGGCCTCATTTTTATTGAAGGATCTGATGTTTTAAACGAGTGGGAAACCTTCTCCTACCCGGTTACTAATTGCAACGTCATCGAAGGCATAGCAGTAAACCGGATTTAACTTTTTTCTGTTATTCATCATCAGATCTTATTGCGATCTCCCTGCGCATAATAAGCATTCCGGAGATTAATCCCAGGATTATATTCAGGTAAAAGGTCACAAACCTCCAGAGAAGTACAAATATTCCGAGCATACCTGCAGGCACTATCAGGGCATAAAGGGATGTTGTAGAGAGTTCTGTGATACCTGATGACCCAGGTGTAATCGGGATCATCATGATAATGGCGATTATAATCTGGAAGAGAAAAGATAGCAGAATATAGGGATCCAGACCAAGACCCATCAGAATAACGGATGCTACCAGAAACTCAGCTATCCAGAAGAAACCGGTTGCAATACTTCCAGCCACAAGCCCCCATCCTGCAGAACCTGTAAACCTGGAGAGACTTTCGAAAAAGTTATCAATCTCCTTGTCTGCAGATTCGTAAATATTAGACGGACAAACCCTTGTACGAGAGAACTTTCTTGAGATCCATGAGATCAAGCGAAGGAGCAGGGATTTCATCTTTACTGGATACTTGATCGCAAAGAAAGGAACAAAGAGGAAACTTATGAGACATATCCAGGCGATGAAGATTAAGATTAGCAATGAACTGTCAAAATTTCTCCAGATAGACTGGGTCATCAGCATTATTACAACTCCAAGGAGAGTAAGAATTATCCCGTCAAGCACTCTCTCCATAATTACTATAGCTGTCGCATCTCCGATCTTAACCCCTGTACGATATAACTCATGGACCCTGACAGGCTCACCTCCTGCCTGTCCAGGTGTCACTGTTCCGGCCAAAAGCCCGGCGAGGACCATATTTACTGCATAAGGAATAGATACAATATATCCAAGTGATTTTGACATCAGTTTAATCCTGACTCCCCAGAGAAAAAGCGCTAATGCACGAAACCCTATTGCAAGCGCAAGAAAGTAGAGATTAAATGATAATATATATGATACGGTCTCTTCGTTGAAGGTTGTCACAAAGACGATAACAATAACTGATAGACTGAACAGAATTGATATGGCAAATAAACTGCGTGATGAAAATTTCACTGGTTGTTCCCCACAGGTCTGAATGTTAATTCATGTGATTCGTCTGTAAAGATAAACTTTGTATTTAAGTATGAATCAGTATACCATAATATTGAAATGTTACCTGAAGACAAAAACCATAAACTGATATCATGATTTCCATTATTATCCCTGCATATAACGAAGAAAGCCGAATAGAAAGATGTCTCCATGCCCTTACAAAACAGACAGTACCTAGGGACCAGTATGAGATCATAGTCGTTGACGGAGGGTCGAAAGACAGGACGCGGGAGATTGCTGCAGGTTATGCAGACCAGGTCTTTATCCAGAGATCTGAACGAGTTGCCGGGGCAAGAAATGACGGGTTTTTAAGTTCAAAACATGATCTTGTTGCTACCACAGATGCAGACAGTATAGTATCTCCAAAATGGGTGGATAGCGTCATAAAATCATTTAAATGTAATGATGTGGTTCTCTCATTCGGTCCTGTCACATGGATTGAGAAAAACCCTGAAAACCGCAGATATACCCTTCTTTTTAATGCACTGATGAAACTTGGGGCATACTCAAAACTCTATTACTACACCCTCGGGTGTAATACGGCATTTCGCAAAGATGCCCTCCTCAGGGCAGGTATGTACCGGATCCTGGATGCGGGAGATGATCTTGAGATAGCAGTCAGGATGAGAAAGGAAGGCAAGGTCAAGTTTGCTCCGGATATGACCGTAGGATTTGACTTTCGCAGGTATGACGAGTTTGGATTCTGGAGGACTATCTATGAGTGGTATTACATTGTCCTTCAGGGAGGAATATCAGATGCCTATTCATATACCAGGCGGGAATATAAGGACGATTCACTTATCACGGAACAGGAACATCAGATAAATGAATCGAATGCCTGAAGGGTTTTTCGTTTTTATTACAAAATAAAATGAAGTTTGCAGAAGGAACCTGTGGCAGAATTTTTTACCTGCATATCGAGCATGGCGAAGATCCCGGTGCTGTCATCACCTCGTTTGTTAAGGAACATAATATCAGGTCAGGAGTAATTCATCTCATCGGAGCTGTAAAGGGGGGCAGGATGGTCGTAGGCCCTAAAGAAGAGAGGCTGCCGCACGAACCAATATGGGCTCCTGTTGACGGCCCGCATGAGCTCATTGGTACTGCATTTATCAGAACTGGGCAGAGTGGTCCGGCAATCCATCTTCATGCATCAGTAGGGAGGGGAGAAGAAACCTTAACCGGATGCCTTCGTGGAAAGTCTGAGGTTTTTATAATAATAGAAGCGGTAATCATCGAGTTTGCCGGAATAGAACTCCCAATGTCACACGACAGTATTACCGGGCTTTCTCTGCCGATCCCAAAAACTCATAATTCCGGCCCATAACCTGGCCTTTTAACCCCTATCCTGCTCTTCTTCATCTCTATTTCAAATCCGTGATCCTTAAGCCAGGCTGAAGACATCCCGGAATTATGGATTAATACTTCGATGAGATCATCTTTTTCATCGATATCACAATAGAGTCTGAAAGTATCAATAACATTGACCATCAACCCTGATTCCTCTCCGAAAGCCTGATGTTTTTCAAAACTCATCCCGTAATACTGTGCCCGGAACTTTTCGGCAGATCTACAATATATCGCGTTTGTGCCGCCGCCCCTTCCTGGCGCTATCGCCAAATCCCCACCAGATGTTAGAAGGGCAAGGAGAGAAGACCGGTCCGCAAGTGCGAGATCTGCCATTACAACCGCAATTGGGCCACTATTTCTATAACAAAAAGCATTGATGGTCTCATTTAGACCCTCTTCAGATACCTGAACCGGAGTATCATCAATACTGATCGGTGCAGTTGAAAGAATCAGTGGGGAACATCCAGTACTTTTTACAGCTTTGATAACATCGATAAGCATCATGCTGGCAAATTCTACCCGTTCTTCAGGAGTTAAAATACATGAGAGGCGCGTCTTTGGGTTTAGTGGTTTATATGGGATGATAACCGGTATATGCATCTTATCCTCCGTTACCATTCGGACAGGAAAAACCAATCGACTTGATCAAGTTAAAATGATAGGTAAGGATCATATCTTTCGCTACCCAAAAGAAGTAGGATCATGTCTTTGTCTATCACATATTCCCGAAATGTCTTCCTTCCATTGACTTTTGTATGCAGAAACAGATGTGGGTATTGTACCTTCAGGCGCCCCCTTGGGGAAGGCTGCATAATCTCTCCGGGAGATGTCGAAAAGATACTCAGAACAGGTGCTGAAGCAGGTTGTACTGAGGCACTTTTTACTTTTGGAGAACATCCAGAGGAAGTTGCCGGGTTTTCAGAACAACTAATGCAGATCGGTTACTCTTCTATCCTTGAATACTGTAAGGGGATGTCTGAAATAGCTATCAGGTATGGGCTGCTTCCCCATACAAATGCCGGGATTATGACTAGAGAGGAACTTGTGTACCTAAAAGAATGCAATGCAAGCATGGGCCTTATGCTTGAGACTACCGCAGATTTACCCGCTCACAGGAACTGTCCGGGTAAGAATCCAAAAGCACGGATAAAAACTATGGAAGAGGCCGGAAAACTTGGGATCCCATTCACCACCGGACTGCTTGTAGGAATAGGAGAGACTATAAAAGACAGGCGCGAGAGTCTCGAGGTTATTGCAGATTTACACAGGAGATATGATAATATCCAGGAGATAATAATCCAGAACTTCTGTCCCAAGCCTGGAACTGATATGAGCGCCTTTCCAGGGGCTACACTTCAGGATATGCAGGAGACAGTAAGGCTTGCTGCATCTATTCTTCCAACAGATATCTCCATACAGATCCCTCCAAACCTTGCAGATGCAGGGAAAATTCTCCCCTGTGGCGTTACAGACCTTGGAGGTATATCGCCTGTAACAATAGATTATGTAAATCCTGAACATCCCTGGCCGGGGTTGGACACGATAAAAGAGATATCCAATGGTTATGTTCTGCGTGAACGTCTCTGTATTTATCCGAAATATATAAACAAGGGATGGTATCCGGAAAGACTAAGGGATCTTATCTTCAGCCTTGAAAACAGAATAAAATTAAGAGGTAGTTAGGTGATCCAGGTAAAACCCCTCTATACGGGGAAGGCCAAGTCAGTTTATGCATGTGAAGATCCGGATGAACTGAAAGTGGTCTTTCGCAATGATATGACTGCTTTTAACGGAGTAAAGCATGATCAATTTCTTGATAAGGGACGGCTCAATGCCAGTGCATCAGAATTCTTCATGAAGATGCTTGAAGATCAGGGTATTAAAACCCACTTCATAAGGATGACAGGTTCTGATACGATGATCGTAAAATGCCTTACTATGATACCACTCGAAGTTATCGTCAGGAATATTGCGGCAGGGTCAATGACAAAAAAGTACCCGGTGTCAGAAGGAACTGTACTTGAAAGACCAGTTGTATCTTTCGATTATAAGGATGATGAAAGGGGTGATCCGATGATAAATGATGATATCATCCTTGTACTTCACATCTTAAACGAAGATGAACTCTGCCGGATAAAAAAGATGGCTATTCTGATTAATGATGTTCTTTCAAAATTCTTTGATTCCTGTGGTATCCGGCTTGTGGATTTTAAACTGGAATTTGGAAAATTTAAGAATGAAATTCTCCTTGGAGACGAAATAAGCATGGACTCTATGCGACTATGGGACAAAAAAACCGGGCAGTCCTTGGATAAAGATGTTTACAGGTTTGATAAGGGTGATGTCATAAGTGCCTATCGAACAGTCTTGAGACGTATTATCCCGGATTTTAAAGAATGATCAAGATTTTTTTCCTTATTTTTTAATCTAAAAAGAAAGGAGCAACACCCTGGAACAGAGTTAAAGGGTGCATCTTTATCAGAGAGTTCATTATATCGAAGTTAACAACGTATAACATAGATTATCAGGAGGTCAGATGTCTGAGATTGAGGAAGAGATTAAAACCTGGGCAGAAGGGTATGCAAAATCAAATGGATGGACACTCCATCCCGATGAAAAACAGCGCAACGCTGTGATAAGAGGACTGGCACGCAATTCTGAACGGTATGGAGAGAGATATTGTCCGTGCAGGATTCGTTCAGGAGATCCAGATAAGGACAAGGCAATCATCTGTCCATGTATTTACCACAAAGATGAACTTGACCAGGCAGGTCATTGCACCTGTAATCTGTTTTATGATCCAAAATTTTTTTAATTCCTCATAATATACCTGTTTTTTTCAGACAGGAAAAAAACCAGGCCGAATAAAAAAGGATAAATATCCCTTTTTCTATCTAATACATAGTGGTTTTATGACACAGTACTCTGCAATTCTGTCAAATGCATCTGAATTTGTAAAGAATGGTTTAATTGACAAATGGAAACGCTGGATCCTTCTGATAATTTTATCAATAATTCAGATTTTTACAATTAATATCGTTCCATTGTTTAGCGGGTACCTGGTCCGGGTATATGGTACTGAAGGTGATACGGCTCCTGAAGTAGATCAGTATGGTAAACTGTTTATTGATGGTTGGAAGTTAAATATCGTCACAATTCTCTATATGATCCCGGCATTAATTGTCGCCCTTTTCTTTGGTGTCATAGCAATTCTCCCCTTGATCTTCGGAGAATTATCAGGGGGAAAGATGGCTGAGGTGAGTGGGCTTTTACTTGGGAGCATAGGCATTCTGATTGCATTCATAATCTTCATCCTGATTACTCTGGTAATGAACATGGGATTTGTCCATTTCTCACGATCAGGACATATGATGGACGCATTCAGTATCGGAAGTATTACAGCAAAGATACAGGAAGGTATTGGATGGGGAAGTTATATTCTCATGTGGATCATCGTCTGGATCCTTATGCTGATTCTGGCTATTATTCTCCTTGGTTTAACCATGATACCTGTACTGGGATGGATCGTTGGCCTGATAATCGCACCCTTATGGTCAGTTTTTATTGCCAAGATTTACTGTAACATTTATGATAATCGGCCATAATTTTATTTTTTCTTTTTATAGGACTAAAGAACGACAGAAATTAATTATTGTCCGACACGGGAATAAGAACTGCAATACAAAAAGGATGAGGTATGTACTGCTTGTTGAATTGAATCAGAGAAACTTCTGTCTCTTTTCCAGAAAAGGAGTGTACCGGATTTGGGGGTCGTTCCGGCGCATATCTTATAGATTCTGTTGTTTTATTTATAACATCAAAGATACTTGTATTTCTCCTTGTATCATGATGCTTATGTATATCCGACTGCAGGTCATGGATCCGGATATGATATCAGAATACTCATTTCATGGATGTATTTTAAACTCCAGGAGTTCTTCGTTCCATCCAACATTCGGAAAACTTACATCAGAAGTAATAGTAGAAATTTAGTAATCGGAAAGAATGTCTTTGGACAGGCTTCGATCCGATAATTTATTAAAATATTTCCTTTTATTAATCTTATCTTATATAATACACGCCACATATGAGAAGAAACAGGGATTGTATGATAAGTCTGGTAAAACTAATGTGATATTAAAGAAAAATCCTTTCCTTAATAAAAATTATTGTAGGGAAAAAATCATATCTGAAAATAGGCTCTATTTATAAAAAAGGAGTACTATCTTTGGATGAAAGAGCAATAAGTAATCTCATATTTCAGGCTTGATTACGAGGATAGGAACAGGACTCTTATGTACTATACCAGTACTAACACTACCCAGGATTAATCGGTCAGCCATTCCCTTTCCTGATGAGCCTACAACTACCAGGTCAACACCAGAAGATGTAATAAACTCAACCATTGACTCAACAGGATCTCCTACTCTGGTATGAAATTCCATTGAAATCCCATGAGCAGCACCTGCATCTGAAATCCGATCCCTCATATTATTCTCCTCCTGCTGAAGCATGCTGATAAACCTGATATCCCCTGACGGATCCTCAATTCTTACTTCACGTTCTGCAAGTTCTGCATAAACACGCGAAGGAATCGAGTATAATGCATCAACAGAGGCATTCATAAGTTTTGCAAGATCTAAAGCATAATCAAGAGCACGAAAACTCTCTTTGGAACCATCTACTCCGACGAGGATATGACTAAACATACTCTTCAATATCATACTCTAACTAAATAAAAACTGCCAATTGAAGATAGGTGTAAATGATTCATGACAATATTTATCTCTGAAAGAAGAAGACAGAAGATAGATCTTTAGTTATTACAGGCCCAATAAGTAATATTAGGTAATTATATGTCAAAAAGAGCTGTTGATGCAGTATTTCAGGGACTATATCTCTTAACCGATATAAGGGGTGTACTACGTGATACCGCTCCAAAACACAAATTATCATCAGAACAAAAAACCGAGACAGAAAAGATCATCGGTAAACTTGAGAGACAGATAGCCATATTAAAGGAGGAACTTCTTGCATGAACTGCGGGGAAGGGATCGATACAAGACAGATTGATGAACTTTTTATAAACCTTGATCCTATCCAGGCCGGGGGAAGACTTACAGTCGATGCCATGAAGGCCGTATTAGCTTATGGAGATGGATATTCAGTCTGTGACAATTGTTCAAAACCATTCAGGCTTGATTGCATCAGGAAACCGCCTCTTGCGGATTTTCACATTGATCTCGCAAATTTTCTTCATATGGACACCGCAAGATTGGTTCCTGGTGCCAGGAGAGGATTTCAGGCTGTGGCAGATGTTATGGTAAGACCTTTCGATCCGGTCCTTCTTACTGCTTACTCACACTATACAGAATTTTTAGCAGTTGAGCAGGCTCAAGGAGTTCCATTTGAGATTCCTGCTGACGATTCAGGAATTATAACACCGGATGCAACAGCGGAACGAATCGAGGAAGCAACCAGAACCACCGGAAAAAAGCCATCTCTCCTATTTGTGGAACAAGTCGATTACCAGTATGGCAATATACATCCGGTAAAAGAGATTGCAAAGGTTGCCCACCAGTATGATATTCCTGTCCTCTGTAATGGAGCATATACAATAGGAATAATGGATGTGGACGGCAAGGATCTCGGGGCTGATTTCCTGGTTGGATCAGGCCACAAGAGTATGGCAGCACCTGCACCATCGGGTGTTTTAGCTACAACCAGCGAGTTAACTGAAAAAGTGTTTAAAACAACAAAGATTAAGGGAGATCTTACCGGCAGAACATTTGGAGTAAAAGAGGTTGAGATGATGGGATGTACACTTATGGGAGTAACCTCAGTCGGTATGATGGCCTCATTTCCCCATGTGAAAGAAAGGGTAAAAAAATTTGAATATCAGGTAAAATATGCAAACATCATTGCCAACAGTCTTCTATTAATAGAAGGGACGAAGATCCTTAGTGAATTCCCAAGAAAGCATACCCTGACTAGGGTGAATACCACCGATTCATTTGATAAGGTAGCGAAAACCCATAAGAAGAAAGGATATTTCCTGACAAGTGCCCTGCGTGATCGGGGGATTACCGGGATCCTCGCTGGTTCTACCAGAGTATGGAAATACAACAGTTACGGTGTTTCAGAAGAGCAGGCAAAATACGTTGCTGAAACCTTTACAGCGATTGCTGATGAGAATGGATTATCCGGTAATTCATCATAATTCTGGATAAATAATTATTTCTCCCACTTATATCTGTGAACGTAAAATCAGCCGCCTTCCATACTTTTGAATCATGAAGACTTTATCAAAGCCTGAATTCGTTTTACGGTCAGTACTGCGGTTGAAAATGCAGCCTGCAGATTATATCCACCAGTATCCCCGTCAATATCCAGAACTTCACCAATGAAGAACAACCCGGGAATTAGTCTCGATTCCATTGTTTTTGGATTAATTTCAGCCAGGGATACTCCGCCTCTTGTTACCATTGCCTCATTTAATCCTCCTAGGCGACTTACAACAAACGGACAAGCAGTAATCATCTCTATAAGGACTGCCCTGTCTTTTTTTGAAAGATGCGAACCGGTAAGATCAGGATCTACTCCTGATAAATCCATTAATCTCCTTATAAACCGGTCGGGGAGTTTTAATACCTGAAGAATAGTCTTTAACTTTTTGTTCCCTGATACAGTAATCTCTTTAATAAGCCTCTCTTTTACAGTCTGTGCATCACCTCCCGGGATAAATGATATCTTAAGAAGATCACCCGGACGAATGTACCTGGAGAGATCAAGAATTCCAGGTCCGGAAAGACCGTTATGAGTAAATAGGAGATCACCCGTGTGCATTCTGACTTTTTTTCCCTCCTGAAACAGTGAAATAGAAAGGTCAGAGAAAGAGATACCGGAGAGATCAGAAAAATTGAATTCATGAATATACACTCCGGTAAGAGCCGGACCGGTTTTTGCTACGGAGTGTCCGAGTTCCCTGGCAAATCTAAATCCATCACCGGTTGATCCGGTTTTAGGGTATGTTTCACCCCCGGTTGCAATGACGAGGATTCTTGAATGAACGGAATCAGTTGCAGTTTTGATGCAAAATCCTGTATTATCCCTTGAAACAGAATTCACCGAATAATTACTTTTTATTATTACTCCCCTTGCCGTACATTCCAGGATCAGGAGATCAAGAATGTCTGAAGCTTTTCTCGACCTTGGAAATATCTTCCCACCAGGTTCAACATCAAGGGGAACATTGTGACTTTCAAAAAAATTGATCAGATCACAGTTTTGAAAATTCATCAGGGCAGGTTTTAGAAATATCCCATTATCCCCATAATGATTAAGAAACGATCTTATATCCCCTTCATGTGTAATATTGCACTGCCCTGATCCGCTTACAAGTAATTTTTTACCACATACGCGGTTTTTTTCAAGGACCATAAGATCGATACCATCAAGTGCTACCTGTAATGCACAAAAAAGACCAGATGGTCCACCTCCTATGATAACAATAGAAGAATCACTCATGACAATCCAATATCGGCCCAATAAACTTATTTTTCAATTTCAGAGATATTATCAGGTAAAATATCTGCAACATGCCTTAAGCCGGAAGCAAGCACTTTGGTTCTCCCAATCATCGCTGCGATCATTATCGTATCAATTATCTCGTCGCGGGTAGCCCCTTCTTTTAAGGCTGCCTGAATATGGACTTTAAGACAATTATCTGCTCCTGCACCGGCCGCTGAAGCAATTGCAACAAGTTCTGAAACCTTTGGAGAGAGATTCCCAGGTCTTAATGTCCTGTAATCCACAAGGCCGGACAAAACAAAATTTTCAGGTCTTTCCCCCATTATCTTAAAGATAAAAGGAATTGTTCCTAGCATACTCTGAGTATCCTCAAAAATATCTTCCCTCATCTCATCAGCATGAGAGAGAAAATCTGTCAGTTTTTTTTCATTCTTATCATTCATACTATCACTTATATTCTACCATAAATTTCAGTTAATCTACGAAGTTCAACCGCCTTTTCATGAGTTAACTGCCCGGTAGCTAGTCTGAAGGTCCAGTTTGCGGTATCAGTCCCTGGTTTGTTCATCCTCGCTTCTCCACCAAGACCCAGGAGATCCTGGACAGGAATAATTACCGTATCTGCTGCACTCATCATAGCCATGCGAATAAACTCCAGGGCAATACTTTTAGTTTCAGGCTCTCTGCCAAGATAATTCGCAAGATTCACCTTTTCATCATATGAAGCATCTGTCGTGTACCACCCGAGAACAGTGTTATTATCATGGGTTCCGGTATAAAGAACACAATTTTTTGGAATATTATGCAGAATATTTGGATTTCCAGGCATTCCAGACCCAAAACCAAAGAGTAATACCCTCATCCCTGGAATGGAAAACTCCCTGATTACTTCTCTGACATCCGGGGTAATATATCCCAGATCCTCGGCAATAATCGGAAGACACGGGACTCTAGATGCTAGGCACCTTATAAAATCTTTAGCTGGAGCCTCTTTCCATACTCCTCCTATAGCAGTATCTGATCCAGCTGAAATCTCCCAGAACGCCACAAGACCCCTGAAATGATCCAGTCGCAGATAATCTACATGTCCCAGGATATGTTCCACACGTGCTATCCACCATGAGTAACAGGTCCTCTTTAATTCTTCCCAGTTATAAACGGGGTTATTCCATACCTGACCTGTCTGACTAAAATAATCAGGGGGAACTCCGGATACTTTGAAGGGTTTTAATTTCTCATCAAGTTTAAAAAATTCCGGATGCATCCAGACATCTGCACTATCATAATCCACATATATCGGAATGTCTCCAATGATTGTGATACCCCTTTTTTTACACTCCTCCTTAAGATCCTGCCATTGAAGAGAGATGATATACTGAATTACCTTCTCTTTTAATATCTCAATGGAGTTCTCTCTTTTTATCCTTTCAATAACTTCAGGATCCCTTTTTATAAGATTAGCCGGCCAGTCTGTACGGTGAAGATTACCCATACTTTTTCGAAGATAGATATAGAGGGCGTAATCTTCAAGCCATCCTTTATTTTTCAGGCAGAACGCTGAAAATCCTGCATCGAATCCTCTTTCAATAAAACGACAGGATGCAACTGAAAGTAGGTTTTCCTTGTATTCTATAACCACAGGATAATCTGCTTTTCTCTCTGAAAAGTCATATTCATGGTATATGTCACCTTCTCCAAGAAAACCGCTCTCCACCATCTTTTCAGGGCTTATAAGAAGAGGATTAAGGGCAAATGCAGAAAGTGCATGGTACGGTGAGTTATCATAAGCCTGATCAGTAGGATGAAGAGGCAGGATCTGCCAGTATCGCTGGCCAGAATCATAGAGAAACCTGACAAACTCAAAAGCTGCAGGACCAAGATCACCTATTCCAAACCTTGAAGGAAGAGAGGTGATATGAAGTAGTAATCCGCTGCCTCTGAATTTCATATTTTCTGACTCCTAACAGGATTATTGCAGGTTGAAGATCTCCATTTTTTCGAGGTAAAAGATATTCTTCTCCAAGGGAGGACTATGAACATTTTACACCAAGAAAAACACCGAGTTTATCAAATGCATCCAGCCACTTCACTGCATTCTTGTTCCCCTCTTCAGCCATGGAAAACATCTTTTCATAGAGAACCGATCCTATCCTGAAATAATGATTCTGGCAGTTCCAGAGATCAAGAGACAGTTCCAGGGGGAAAAGAGCTGTAAAAAGCTGGTTTGTATTCTCAATAAGGGATACATTTGTCTGATCCTCCCATATCCGCTTCATCATTCTCTCCACAGCCTCAGTAGCAACAAAGCTTAATGTTCCCTTATCTGGAAGATAATTACCGCTTATCATCTCTCCCATCTTATACTCAAGGCAGGAAATATCAATATCATCAGATTCAAGGCAGTGCCTGATATCCAGATTGAGAATATACCCGATCGGGTAATCAAGTGCTTTTGGAGGACTTATCATCATTTTTTTCATACTACTTATCAGCGGGAAGTACCTCATGTATATCTGACGATATTCATTCTCAATTTCAGCAAGTGTTGTATCCAGAACTGAGTCAAGCACTTTACGTCTCCCATCACTAAAGAGGTGAGATAGAGAGAATAAATTGGACATAAAATGCTTACCCAGGCTGTAAATTATTCCTGCTACATCACTTGTAGAGAAAACATTCATGAGGTTCTCCATCATCTCCACGAATGCATCCTCATTAGTAAATGGAATTAATCCTACTATGAAATTATGTTCTCCCATGTGAAGGGCTGCAAAAACAAGGTCAGATTCTTCATATGTAATATCTGATCTAAAAACTGCATGACCACAACATAAGTGTAATACTCCGGTTTCTACCCTCTTATATCCCATACACCTGATCGAGTAGTTATTTATTATGGTCTTATCAGGACATTCCCTCAACAGTGATGTTACTGCATAGTAAAAGGCGATATTTGAGATATCTATCATGGCCGGCTTTACATAGACATTATAAATATCACTGCCATTTCCAAGGGCTGGAACGTTGCTTTTAGCTTCCTTTAAGATCCCGACAAATGACGGCTCAAAATCTCTTCCTGATATCCTTTTGGCAAGTTGTATTGACCTGCATGCATACATCATTACCTGAATGGTTTCTATTCCCGAAATTTCATCGAAAAACCATCCACAACTGGTCATCATAAAGAGAGAATTCTTTGTCATCTCCAACAGCATAAGTGCACGGGTTATCTCATCAGGTGTAAGATTGATGGTACAGCGTTCACTAAAAAATCCTGAAACATCTGAATCTTCTCTACTTATGATGAGATCGACGTAATCATCTCTTGTCTGCCATGGATATCTGAAATACCTGCTCCCTTCCTCCTCATAAACCTTGGAGATCTCTTCATTAAGCCATGACATCGCCGAACGGAGCGGTTTTCGCCACATCTGATTCCATCTGCTGATATCATACTTTTTTGATACCACACGATTATCATTTTTACATGCTGGATCAGATATAAGACAGGCCTGGAAAGTCCTGCATCCACAGTTCTCTTTCCATCTTAAGATCCCGTGTTTACAACTCCACGAAGTGTTCTCATTTATTTTTACCTCGTGTGTCGGGGGAAATTTTTCAAGATATTCCCCATAATTAGTAATAATTGCAAGTTTATTCGTTTCTATCATATGAATTGCATATGCAAGGGCCATATCGGCAAACCGGTGATGATGCCCATATGTCTCACCATCATTGGCTATACTTACAAGCTTTGGAGATCTTTGATCCATAGGAAATGCACTTATCATCCTTTCTGCAAACTTTTCGCCGTTTTCAAGGAGATTTCCAAAGGCAACCTCATTAGCAATTGTGTGATCAAAAAAGAAGAGAGCAATTTTCCTTTCCGATGGAAGTTGACACAGGTATGGCATACTGGTATCAAATCCGTTCGAAGATATATCTATCCAGGTATTATCCCGAAGTTTCCTAACCTGTTTTGCCTGGTGAGGAGCCAGTATCGTGAAAAGTACTCCATGTTCAGCTAAAACCTCTAGTGTCTCATAATCTACCGCTGTTTCAGGAAGCCACATCCCTTCAGGCTTTCTGTTAAACCTGTGTATGAAATCCCTAATCCCCCAGATTACTTCAGTATGCTTATCACGGGTCGATGCAAGTGGCATTATAACATGATTATAAACCTGTGCAATCGCAGACCCATGTCCTGAAAATTTCTTAATACTATCGGAATCTGCCCTGATTATCGCCCGGTATACATCAGGACTGTTCTTTTCCAGCCATGACAGAAGTGTAGGTCCGAAGTTAAAATTAATATTTGAGTAATTATTGACGATATCAATAATTTTTCTTTGAGGATCCAGAATTCTTGAGGATGCATTTGGTGCATAACATTCAGCGGTTATCCGTTCATTCCAGTCATGAAAAGGATATGCAGACTCTTCAGTCTGGACCTCGTCCAGCCAGGGATTCTCCCTTGGGGGTTGGTAGAAATGTCCATGAATACAGATATAGTGGTTAATAATATTCCCTCCCGGATAACAGCATTAGTCAGACCTTTGTTTATTAATCATGTTATTCCTGAATATTAAGAACTGTTTCAATAGTCCTATCTTATTTCCGGTAGATAATTGTGAGCAAATACAAAATTCAGGAGTTATATTCTGGTATATATGAGTAGAAATTATTTATCAACTGAGAGATTGGATCTCATCCCTATTACTGAAAAATCATGTAAAATCGAACTTACTTCTGATGAATCATTGCAGGAATATCTTAAAGCAAAAATTCCTGTATCCTGGCCTCCGCCTCTTATGACTTACGAGACTATCCATGAATTCCTCGAATTACTTAAAAAGCCAGATGATATCAGGTTATTTGCTTATTACTGGGTGAGAAAAGGACAAATTTCACAGGAAGAGAGGATACTTATCGGTAGTGGAGGCTTTTTTTTCAGACCTGACGGAGCCCTGGAACTGGGTTACTCAGTTCTGGAGGAATTTCAAAACCAGGGTTATGCAACCGAAGCCGTAAACAGATTACTGGAATGGGCTTTTTTTAATTTAAAAGTAGAAAGAATTGTTGCATCGACATATTCATATCTATATGCATCCATGCAGGTACTGGCAAAAAGTGGTTTTACATTCATCGGCAAAGGAGATGAAAAAGATACCCTCCTGTTTGAGCGAAGATATAATAAAAGCAATGATAAGGAAAAATCAGGTAATCTTCACCCATAAATGAAGATCCCTGTAACTCTCGTTAATCCTGTTCATTCCAGTCACTGAAGCATCGGGTACCGTCTCGTTAAAGAGCAGAAATTCTATCCGGTTATATCCATTATTCTTAACGCTTAAGTTATACGGGCGCACAACAGTCTCATTATCAGGGATCTCTTCTTTAAAGGAATCAAGAAGATCCATACGGGATATCGTTGAGATATTAGTCGTTTCATCAAAATTCATCATTATTCCATGCGTCTCAATAGTATACGATACATTACGGTATTCATGGTTACCAACCCCAATATACATCGGGTACTCATCTCCCGGGGTGAGCCTTTCCGGATAATCAGCAGCCTTCTGTTTCTCTCCGAGGATATAAAATTCTGTAAACTTTTCTCCTTCTTTTGGAACTACAATAACAAATATGGTTGTTCCAATTGCTGCAATTATTGAGATTAAAAGGATAATGGAAAGGATGCGATCAGTACGCGAAGATGTTTCCGGAAAGAATTCAGAGTGAACTCCCTCGATAATCTCCCTGAAAGGAAACTTATATCTCTGTTCAGAGGGTATGACTCCCCTTCGATACTGTGCGATTACAACCATTGCCACCGTAAATATGATAAGAGATGTAACCACAGGGTCAAGTCTTATTCCCCAGGGGGTATAATTCAGACCCAGACCTATTAAAGGCACTACCGCTATTGAAAGACCAAAAGACAGGGCAATACGCTCAAGAAGATCAATATCCTCTTTATCAGGAAATAATGCTGCAATAAGGGCATATCCAGGTATAAATAGAACTACCGGGAGAGCTGCAACAACCCTTACCGGGCTTGTGTTGATGAAGGGCACATAGATAGAGACTGTTGCAAAGATAAGCCAGGCTATTACAAGTTTCAGATCAGATGAAAATTCTGCCTCGAAAAAAGCAGAGTAAAGATGTTCGAGATTTTTATCTAACCGATCTGACGAATTCATTATACTCAGTTGAACTGAAAATCGGATAAAGTTATATCAGGCACCAACATCCTTTTCTCGTGATGGAGAGTACAGTAACTTACGAATCATTGAATTCAACAGATGAGTTTTAATATGAGATCTCTAAAAGTAACCGGAGGAATACTGGCATTCAGCCTTATCCTGGCCTTTTTCGCAAACCCTGTACAGGCGTTCTCAGTCGATACACTGACCATTGATATTCAACCTGATGGAGATGCATTGATTACTTTTCACTACTCTCTCTCAAGGCTTGAGCACACTGCAGTGTATCTGAACATCGTAGATCCTGGAAAAGAACTAAAAAAGGCCCTTGAAAGTAAGTATCATTTAAACGTGACTGTAAATGATGTATCACCAACATCAACACAGTTACTTATGAGTAACTTTGCATCAACCACCCATGTTAACAATACAACCATCATGAGTACTCCGGAGATTTCTTTCCAGGGAGCACAGGAGCTCCTGAACAAGTACTGGTTTGCTTCCCTGGTACAGGTTGATTACTCCCCGGAAACTACTATCATTACTTATCCTGATGGATTTGAGATAGCATATTATGATCAGATTGATATCCCAAAGACTAAACACGAACTTTCTGCAGACACAGTAAAAGAGTGATATTTTCCTGATCCTATTTTTTCACAGACTCATACTTCTGATGCAGAAGTTTCGGGGAGCAAAGAGAATATTGTCTCTATTTCAGGCTTATTCTTTATAACTCTGCATCTTTCAATCTGTAACGGGGCTTTCCTGCCTTCTGCAAGGACCATGGCATAAAGACTGCAAACAGGACATGGATAAATCATACAACAAGCAGGTGACTCTTTCTCAATCTGATGACATCCATCAGCCAGTTTAAAATTTACCATCCTAACAGTAAAACTCTCATCATTTACCGTAACCCGGACCTGGTCAGCGACTTCAAGTAATTCTTCACCAATTTCCCTGATACATACAGCAATCTCTTCATCAGTATCAGGAATAGTCAGGGAGTATCTGGCTTTAAGTTCTGACATGATTGTCTCCCCGGAAGGAGGAAGAAGTACTCCTGATCCCCCCTTACCAGATACAAATGTCCCTCCCGTAAGTTTTTCTCCGTGATATTCAGATACGGGAAGATACTGCATGGTTGTATTATCCTCAGTATAACCTGCAGGTAGAAACCAGGAATAACCGGATATTCCAAGGTCTGCTACAATTCTACAGATATTGATAGAACCCTGTACAGGAAGCAGCGCGGATATCCGACCATCTATCGGTTCTTTTTTTGAGAATGTGAAGATATATACACCTGCCAGAAAAAGAATCATTGCAGATAGCACAACTGCAGCACTTGTAATATCTTTTCTGTCTGTCAGGAGAACTGCTGCTGTAAGAATTGCTGCAGTAACAACCAGAACAAAAGTGCTATACACCGGACTATCTGGTTTGGGAAGTTTCATTAATTATCACCAGCGTATTGTTTTCTGAGTCTGAATTCTGATATTAAGGCATATAATATGAAGAGACATATTCCTCCTGCTGTAACTGCAATTGGAAGAGCCATGTGATTCATCTGATCAATACATACCAGAAGAAGGACGATGAGTCCGGAGGATATCAGATAATATTTTAAATCCTGGCGATCTGAAAAAAGATGCATCTTATCCATGAAAATACCTAAAATAGCACACTGTACAGGGATAATCAACCAGAATAACGCATACCCAACCGATATAGTACATATCTCTCCAATAAACAGAAGCGCTAATATCCATCCTGAATATTTTTCATCTAAAAATGCAATTATCGCAAATATTCCAGCAAGAGCAGAATAAAGATACCATTCACCGGATATAAATAGTGCAGTTATGATACCGGCTAAAAGAATTACATACAATATTATGCAATAATAAGAATTTTTCATGCAATTCCCTCTATAGTCTCACCCTTCATTACTCTGAAGGCTTTTCTCATGAGGAACTCATCATTAATCATTGGTGTCCGTATCCTGAACCTCATATGTAATCTTCGTGCCTGCAATGCAATCTCCTGAATGTGACTCAGGTCACCATCACAGAGTGAATAAAGATAGATATCTTCTAAGTTGAGTTGTGATATTGTACGGGTTATTTTAGAGGAGAAATGAGATGTTCCTATAGTAAGCAGGTGTTTCTGCAGGATCTGAATCATTTTTATAGAATGTTCATCAGTAGTTGTCGCATCATCAGTAAAATGTTCCTTCATCATCTGAATCCTATCTCTGATATGCGACTTCCGGGCCATCCTGTACATATGATGCAACCTGAACTGAGGATGAAGTATCTCCCTGATAACATTCATGTACCTGGCCCGGTTACGCTCTTCCAGAATCGCATCAATCATATTAGGCCCTGATATTATCAGCAGGGAGAGCCCCACCTTCTCTTTAAGCGCCCGCTCAATGAATGCCGACACGGCACTAACCATTTTATTGTATGCTTCCCGGTCAAACTCCTGTTCCTTGTCAGGAAGATCTACAATAACAAGAGGGATCATTGATTCAAGCCCGGTATACTCCCTTACAACCAATGAGTCCTGCTTTGCAGAGAGTTTCCAGTCCACGTTGCGCACATCGTCACCTGCAACATACTCCCTGTACATCCGAATTCCAGAACCTTTAATCGGGCGTAATTGTTCAATTTCCCTGCCACCAAACTCACTTCGTTTGTGTGACTGCTCAAGCAACCTGTACGGGTATACTTTCAGGACTGGTCCCCGGTAGGAACTACCAGATACCGGAATTCGCATAATAAAGAAAGGATCGGAAATTATCAGAGATCCCCCGGGAAATTCTATGTTACCATGTATAAAAGGAATAACCTTATACGAGAGTGCTACGGTATGAGAACCATATTTCAGTAATCCAGAGGAGATCTCTCCCAGATCAACATTCAGACCCGGGACAACCTCTTCCTCATAACTTGCACTCATCGAAGCAGGAATTTCCAGTGAGATATTTGTGGTTACAGTTACAGACAAACCCTGCCTGATATTTGGTTTATCTGTCCTCCTAACAATTTGGGCAGAGGCTGCAACAAGCTTTACGTTTCTAAAGAAGATCAGATACCTGATAACCAGAAATAAAATAACAGACATTGCTCCGGCAAAAAAACACGGATCATCAAGAAACAAGGCAATCAATAAAAAAACCAGAAGCGCTGCTATTATTCCCCGTGTACAGCGCCTCATCTGCATGATTATGCCACCTCAACTGTCTCCAGTATCTCCTTTATTATATCTGAAGCACGTACTCCCTCTAATTCAGCCTCCCTTGTAGGATATATACGATGGAGAAGCACAGAGGGAGCAATCCTCTTTACATCATCGGGGATTACATAAGATCTCCCTTCCATCGCGGCTACACCTTTTGCCCCTTTTACCAGGGATATTGATGCACGTGAAGATGCCCCCAGATCGATATCAGAATGAGTGCGTGTGGCCATCACGATATCACGGATATAGGTATGAACCGGCTCTTCCAGCCTCACATTTGATACATTCTTTATTATCTGCAGTAATTTCTCTTTATCACTTAGAGCCTTTATTGTTGAAGCAAAAACATTCCAGTCCAACTTACCACTTGTTGCACGCTTAATGACCTGTAGTTCATCCTCTGCTCCAAGATATGTTGAGATCATACTGAACATAAACCTGTCACGCTGTGCTTCAATCAGAGGAAAAGTACCCTCCTGTTCATAAGGATTCTGAGTCGCTATGACAACAAAGGGACTCGGGAGAGGCATGGTTATTCCATCAATAGTTGCATGACGCTCACTCATTATCTCGATAAAGGCACTCTGCGCCTTAGGATTGACACGGTTAAGTTCATCTGCAAGCAGGATATTTGTAAACACCGGCCCTTTACGCATTGTAAACTCACGGGTATTGGGATCAAAGATCCTTACTCCTATCATATCAGCCGGCTGGATATCAACTGCTCCCTGGATCCTTCCAAAATCGCACCCGGTAATTGCTGCAATTGCTTTTGCTATTGTAGTTTTGGCGGTTCCTGGAACGCCTTCTATTAAGATATGCCCTTCGGTAAGCAGGGAAATAATGATAAGTTCAATGAGTTCGCGGTTACCGACAATAAACTCCGTAAGTTTCTCAGTAATTGATCTCTGCAGGGCGACAATATCAGCCAGATCCTGCTCAATTTTAGGTTTTTCTTTTATATTTGCCTCTATAACCATTCTTATTCCTCTCAACTATATGATCTTCTTCCGGATAAAAAGAGCCAGAAGGGAGAGCAGTATTGCTGCCAGAATAATCTTCAGGACAGGGGTAACCTTAAGGGATTTTACATAACTGCTAATACCGGATGTTGAAGTGGTCTCCGAGTTTATCTGATCTACCAGAAGGTCCGGATATTCATCAATAAAATTACGAATGAATTGATCATTACCCCATTTATCCTCTAACCTCCTCATCCCGTTGATAAAGATACTCGGGTCTGAAAGAACTATAATCTCCCCCTTACCGAGGGTCTCATTCACTAAAATGGGATATTTTCCCATCTCTTCATCATTTATACGGCCGTCACCGTCCTCATCAACCCAGCTCATGATACTGGACTGAATTAAAGGATCGCCTCCTTCAAGTGCTGCTGCCTTGTCCAGAACTACGGATGAAATGCCTCTTGTCAGGGGATTATCTGAAACAGGATTTGCAACAATCAGGTATGAATCATTATATGCCCTGTCAATACTGGCCAGTGTACCGTAAAGAAAAGTTACTTTTGATCCAATCCCTTCAAGGAGAGTATAACCAGTCCCATAGTCATCAGCAAGAAAAAGCGTGTTTCCTGCCGTAACATACTCACGGTATCTGTTAAGATCCTCTTTGGAGAATTTTTTTGTCGGAGCAATTACGAGGAGGGTTGTATTAGATCGCCCCGACAACATTGATGTATCTGTGATCTCTTCAAGAGTATGTCTGTCGGGCAGATCAAAAAAGGCAGATGTTCCATTCCATTCTATATTATATCTGCTAAAATCACTGTTATTTGTAGAGAGATGAATCAGAAGAATCAGAACACATGCAATAATTAACAAAACCACTCCAATTTTATCATTATTCATTATCTTCCGCCTCTGATTGCCTTATCTGCCCTCGCCATAAGCTCTTCAAAAAGCAACCTGTGATCATCATCCACATACCCCCCATATCTGATCTCTTCATAAGCCTGGATAAATGATCCAAAAACTTCCCCATACGGTCTTCTATGGATCCTCGCTGCCACTTCACGCGGGGTCATGATGTTCAGAAGTTTTAACTGAGTATCTTTTCCAATTAAAACCAAAAATACTAGGTATACATAATGAGAAGCATCGGAAAGTCCAAAGGTATTGCATTTTTCAACGTAAGCCCCAAGAAAACCTTCTCCAGGGTCTTTTATTCCATCATCTTTTAAATTAAATTGTGGTTCTTCTGATTCATTTAATTTAACTTTTTGTAGCTCTATTCCCGGGCTTTCCTCAGGTTCGCGGGGGATATCAGGTATTTCAACCTTTTTTCTTCGTCTGTAAAGGAAGAATACAACCCCGGTTCCACTAATTATTATCAAAACTACAACTATTCCCAAAATAAGAGTCGGAAAATTACTATTGCTATTAGTTAATTTCCGGATAGAAGTAATTGAGGTTCCGGAAGAGATCACTTCATATAACTCAGATCTTGATGCATTAACAGGATAAGAACTATTGGAGAAACTGGCATCGACAAGATATGTCCCTTTAGACAGAGAGAGGTTATTACCATACATACCTCTCCAGTTAGTTACAGGAGAGAGTACCGTCTGATTATTTGCATTGATGTCCAAAGGTGCATACCTGACTGGTGACTCATTTGTGGTGAGAGTTCCTGATACTATGATCACAGGACGGTTTTTTTCAGCCTTTATACCAAGTGTAAGGGTAGAATTCGTTGTTGTAACTTTTATTTTTTGGTTTTCTGAAGTAACATCCCTCCATTTAGCATTAAGAATATGCATCCCGGCCGGCACCTTTTCAATCTCTTTTTGAACCCTGTACTGCCCGATATTATCAGGAATAGCCTGGATATACTTCTCACCATCTAGGTAAATGTATATAACGGAGTTCGAAATATTGCCTCCGGAAATAAACCCATTAAACTTGAGAACTGTCCTGTATGTTCCATTCGTCGGTTCTACCAGGAGAGAGACACGGGGCTTGTTATCTATGTAAAGATTCTGGTTCCTTTTAACCCGTTCCTCCTGTTCATCAGTAACATCCCTGACATACTGATCGATCTCCTGCCTGCCCTGTATTTCTTCTTTTGTATCTAAACCAATTTTTTTACTTTGATTCTCAATTTTTTCGCTTACCTGGGTGTATTCATTTCTTACTGACTGGATCTTCTTTTTCAGGGCTTCACCCTGCAGCATAACCGAATTAAGTGCACTAGAGTCCTTTTCATCGCGATATCTTATCTCAAGTTTATTTAGTGCATCAAGGGATTCTGATTGATTGATAATCTGGCGATAGAGTTCTCCCTGTTTTTGTTTATCCTGTTTAAACGTTCCAATCTCACTCTCGTTCATATCAAGTTTAACAACAAGGGAGTTGAAGGATCTAATTTTTTGTGAATACTCGGAGAGTTCAGTATTCGCTGATTCAAGATCTTTCATCCGGATATTCACTGTAATAGTCCCTGAAAAATCCAGGAGATCCTGCATAACAGGAAGAACATCAAGTGTAGTATTTATATCCACCCGTTTTTGAGCCTCAATGTCTGCATGATATGGGGAGACTGGATTCTCCTTTTCAATAGAGTAGACAACCGGATTTTCTGTTCCAGTATACATTAAAAGAAGAAGGCTTATGGTTATACAGATAATGCAGGCACCAGCAATAAGATAACGTCTCATTTGCCTAAGATCACCATTACTTTCTGGATTACAATAATTGCAAAGAGAACTATTCCGGCAGCAATCATGATGGTCAGGTATTTGAGATACCTGGGCTTCCCATATCTGGCATCGATGAGTTCTATGATTACTAGGATACTTATCAGCCAGAGAACAAAGAATATCTCAAGATTTACAACCCTGGCAAGAAGCATGAAAACACTGACGATGACAAGCCATATGCATAATGCCAGTATACCATAATATTTCTTATTCACTATCGATCACAGATGAATCATTTAAGTATGTTATGTATGGATAATGGGCAGCATACATAAATCTCCATAATATTGAACGTAACAACTATCTATAAACTATGATAGGTAATTCGCAACATGATTATGAATAGTACTTAATTATCTCCCTACGAATAAAATGTTGGGAAAAGGATGATAAATTAAGAAAAAAAGGTTTTAACACCTCCGGTGTAATAAACATTATATCTGTACGAAATTTTCCTATATTATTTTCGCACAAATATTTCAGATTTATGACGCCAATGAAGAGTCCTGAATTGTAATCGTCTTCTGTTCTGTAATTTCATTATTAATTTTTGCTGTTACATCAAAGACAGCATTGGATATTCCTAATACACTAAATGAAACCATAGACAGAGGAGGAGGATTTGAACCAACAAGACCCTTAAATTCAAAATTCATTGGGATTTCAGGAGAATTCGCTGTTCCAGTAATATTCATGAGTAAGACTTCACCTTGTGGAATATCATAAGACCCATCACCTACACCAATTTTTATATCAGATACCCCATCAGCATTCACAAGATCAGACGGACATGTAGATGCCCCAGTGCTTACCCTTTCGGCACAGAGAACAGATTTGGATCTTGGCATAAGACTTTTCATGTTAAGGTCCAGATTTACCTGTTTTAAACTAAATTCCGGATAAAAATCATTAATTCGTATGAAGAATTTTTCCTGATCACTTACTTTAGCAACCCCATCAATAGTGACCTCGATCACATTATCTTCATCCAGATTCCCAAGGTATAAATCTATTTTCTCTCCAGGTTGTACCACATTGGGACTTGAGATCATCACTGCTGATACAGAACTTATACAACTTACCCCTATCAGAAGAAGAGTCAATACCCCCATTAACTCCTTGGATACTACCAGAACTCTCATCATATTCTATTTCTTTTATAAGGAATTAATATTTCTTATGCTCACATTTTTTTTTCAAAGTCGAGCAGGTAAATTCCACTATTTTATACACGTTTGATAAAAATCGGGATTAAAAAAAGAGAAATCGGATTTTACCTAGTAGGAAAATCCTGTATCGTATGTGAAGGTCTTCTGCACGCTCTTGATACCACCGGTAACAGAGGCCTGATCTTTCCAGCTGTTGGTAACAGACGGATTCAGATGATCATCTCTTGCTTCCATAATACCTCCGGCGAACATTGTCTTTACAGTTCCATCTGCAAAGCCGCTGCCTGAGTTGGCATCAGGAGATACTGCTATCTGATAATCTAAACCAAATGCGGTCAGACTTGTAACACGTGTATCAGCTTTCGAAGATACCTGTGCAGAGTTTACATTGATAAGGTCGCCCTTCATCTTCACGATGTTACAGAAAGCAGGAATGTACTTGCTTGCTGCTTCTGCAAAGACACAGCGAATTGCATCTTTAGAGTAGGTCCAGTTACCTGCGGTATCCAATGTATACTCTTCTGATCCAACAAGGTGCGCACCTTCAGTGCTACCATACGTTAAAACCTGTTCAACATTAAACAGCCCGTACTGAGTGTCTGCATTAAAAGCTTTACTAAGACTTAACTTGCCTCCGTTTGTCCTGATACTGTCAGTTCCTGAAATTAAGGCTATTCTCTCCTTTGGCTTTAATTTCTCATCCTCGATAATCTGCGATGATAGCACACCGTTGAAATCCGTCTCATCGGTATATGCGCCGGTTACATCAACCACTGTATCAAGGCTCACCTTCTGAGTCTCATTTACAGGATTTGGCAAATAATCTGCTGAGCAGGCAGAACCCAATAGGATCAATACTGCTGCGGTTACAAGAACTTTCAAAATAATCTTACGTTCTCTGTCCTCCATTGTACCTCCTTCGGTTCACTAGATATTTATCTTGTATCAATTAAACTTTTTTATTCGATGCGTAAATTGAGTTTACAAATAATTTTGTTTCGGCGATTTATTTAGGAATTATATTAATCCTTCAGTATCGTTGTTATTTTCCTTTTTCCTGTAATTTTCGTGACATAAAACAAACATTATTAATTGCTGAACAGAGTTAATGGATCATATTAATAATTAATAATATAAATCAGGCTGACTGTAACTTCTCCTCATTCTGATGGTTCCAATTATTCCATATGATATAAGGTAAAATCCAATAAATATCATAACAAGTTGCATACCCTCAAGAGGGAAGAATATCAGATATAAACCGATCATCATAGATGTTATACCCCCGATAATCAAAAAGAACCATGAGACCCTGTCATACCTGAAACCAGAAGAGAAGAAGAGGTGTCCAATACCAATAACCAGGAGAAAAATTCCCATTGATATACCAATAAATGAAACAATAACATGAGGAAATAAAAGCGCATACATGCTGAAAAAACATCCGACAAGCCCGATAATTATCAATGGAATAGTAAAACTACTACCTCTCAATAAAAGGCCTGAACATAAAAGTGTAAGAGATATTATCAGAACAACAGCAGAAAACAAGATACCAATCATAGCAAGAATAAATGGAGAGAAGAGGAGCAGAATAATCCCAATCACTATAGATAAAATATAAAGTTTTGTATTCTTATTAGAAGATTGCCAGATCACATACATAAATTTTATTGTGATGCTATCTTATGCATCAGAGACATTATTCCGGGCTTGCGACTTCTTTTTTTATTGCCTGATGAAAAAGCAGGCATTATATCCCCCGACTCAAACATCTCACTATTTAGCCGTTCGTTTATTTCATCAAATATTCGTGTATAGGCCACACAATGAGGATCCACTCCGGTTATCTCACCATTTGAAGGTGCTATGGCATTGTATGGACAACCTCCACGACAATAACGTATGTGAGAACATTTGGAGCAGGCATTATCAACATAGTGTCCATACGCAGACATAAGTTTTCCTGCCGGTGATGCATCCAGATCACCTTTCCCAGGGCAATCTGATACATTACCCATAATATAATCAGACATACCAACAAAGCGATAACAAGGATAAATACTACCATCTGGTCCAATGGCATAAGTATTACCCATACAATCGGCAAAGGTACAGACATTACCCCTCCTGGTAAAGACTGACCTTACAAGATCATTGATATTCATTATATCAATCTCATCTATATGATTTAGTGATTCATCAAGGAGATACGCCAGTAATTCCCCATATTTTTCAGGAGCTAGAGCCCACTTTTCCGGATCTTTACTCCGAAGTGACGGGAGAGCCGGATGAAGTTTGAGCGTAAAGCCATTATCAATAAAAAATTGAAGAATCTCCTCTCTCATATTATATGAATAAGAAGTAAAAGTACAGATAAACCTGACATCGAGGCCATTAGCACGAGCAATATCAAAGCCCTGCATTGTTTTATTAAAATATCCGGCACCACGCTGATAGTCAGTAATATCCATTGGACCATCAATACTTGAACCAATAGGAATCTGATATTGCGCCAGAACACCAGCGAGTTCAGATGTAAGCCGCCATAGATTAGTCTGCATCGCAAATGAAGGTTTATTCTCTTTAAGGCCTTCAACTAGAAGAGGAAGAGCCTGCCTGTAAAATTCTACTCCTGCAAGAAGCGGCTCACCTCCATGAAATGTTATTGTTACAGGATCTGATCTAAAAGCCTTAAGCCACCTAATAATCTCCCTTATGGTGCTTACTTTCATAATTGGAGAACCCTCTTCAGAACTCCAGCAGTACTTACAATTTGATGGGCATCCAAGGGTCGGTATGATCATGATATGAAAAGGAGTCTTCATGCATTCATCACCTATTCCATCCTTATCCCTGAATATAAATTTACTGCAATGCTCTTTATCTCTTTCATAATTTTACCATAATAGATCATACAGATAGAACAATGTCAGGCAGTAAAACGATCTTGAGAATATAACCGGTACCCTTTAAGGGGACCATAAACAAACTCAGACAGGTAAGCATCAGTATAAGTCCGATCCAGAATGTTTCCTCTAACAGGAGGCATGTAATTATCAGAACCAAGCCTGTAAATCCTTATTTCTACAATATCCCCAGGGGAGATATATCCATTCTTAAGATCAATCGTAATTGTTTCACCAGGTGAAAAGAAATCTCCCCTGCATCCCGGACCCCCGATATTCTTGACCCCAATGTGGTGAGTCGGAATGAAATTATAGCCATGCAATGTATGGATACATGCAAGGATCTTTTTGTCATTGACATATATGACTGCCTGTAGATCATCATTTTTTATCTCTTCCTGAGCAAAAGAACGGATTGTTACCTGTCCTTCCAGTTTGGATCCACCATTATTTATTGATGTAATTTTTATTATTGACGGCGCTAATGAATCTGAAAAAAAGTTTAGATTAATTAAGCCCATAAGAACAGCGACTACTATCAGAAAGGCTATTAGAAGTAATGCTACCATAAGAAGCGTTCCCTGAATTTCTGAAAGCGCAAAATCCATATTTCTCATTTCGAACCATCTTATTTGAATAAAAACTCATATGAACCCTTTGAATTGACCTACTTAAAGAAATGATCCCGATATTATATTAATTAAGTAACATAATGAGATGATATAAGTAAAGCCTCTTGTGATTCCAGACAAGTGGACAGGATCAGAGTATTCATAAGTAATAACCGGTAATTCTTTCTTACGAGTCTTAATATATCACAGCAATATAACCGGATTATTCCCTAAAACGGAACTCACTCCGAAGACTTGTGTCTGGTGAATATATGAATCCAAAACGTTTGTTTGTAGGAAATTTGGCCTATTCAGTAAATGAAGAAGAGTTATGGGGGCTTTTTTCCAGGTATGGAGAAGTAAAAGGAGTCAGGATAATTGAAGGTAAAGGTTATGGCTTTGTTGAGATGGACAGTTATGATGATGCCAGAAAAGTAAGAAATGCTCTTAATGAAACTGAGTTCAAAGGAAGAAACCTTCTTATCGACGACATCAGACCTCCAAAGAAAAGACCAGTTTTTGAGAGGGCAGGTAATAACCCTGGAAAAACCGGTGGCTACACACAAAAAAGACAACAAAAGCCAGAACATCAGGGAAAAATTAAAAAAAGGAAAGGACAACATGAAGGAGATAAAGAGACCGGGAACAAACGGAGTCAATCCGGTTTTGGAGAAAGAAATTACCCGGAGAAGCGACTAAAAAGTATTCAGAAACCAGATAAATCAGGCAATATAAAACCTGAGAAAGAAGAAAAAAAATTAATAAATGCTCAGGAAAAAAAAGATAGAGAAAATAAGAAGAAAGTAAGACGTTTATGGCCGGGAGGCAAATAAATAAGACCCGGTTTTTTGTCAGATTGCTCTGAACATCTGAAATATTTTCCTTAATTAATCGAATTACTAATTAAAACAATATAACTGAATGAATTCTGTAGATATATCTGCCATAATAGTCCTAATTACAGGGATAGTTTTTATAGGGATTGTTATGGCTGCAGGCAAGTGGCTTAAGCAGAAAGCATCAAAGACTTCCACCCAGATTGATGATATCATAATCTCTGCCATAGGTAAACCTCTGATTCTTATTCTAATCATTGTTACATTATATTTCTCATTATCTATGAGTACAATTGTTCCTGAAAATTTTCACTGGATATTTGACAGCCGGTATCTGAAAATAATCATCGTTATAATTGGAACATGGATAATCTGGTCATTTGTAAAGAATGTTGCTCATCAGTATGAAGAATTGATTCTGGCTTCAACAACCCATGAAGCACAAATTAAACTATATTACTTCTTCAGAGGAACATTTGGTTATATCATCTGGTTAATTGCAGGAGTAATTATTCTGAATATTCTGGAAGTAGATATCACACCTTTACTCGCTGCAGGAGGTATTGTGGGGATTGCAGTTAGTTTTGCTGCAAAAGATGTTTTAGGTAATTTCTTTTCGGGAGCAGTACTTGCTGCAGATCAGCCATTTCATTTAGGTGACAGAATCGAGGTTCAGTCATATATCGGGGATGTAATATCTATCGGACCCAGAAGTACAAGAATCCAGACACTTGATCGTCAGCTGGTCACAATCCCAAATTCTATCCTTACAAATGATGTAGTAATAAATTATGCTGAACCTGATTTTCATATAAGGATCAAGATTTTTATTGGGGTTGCTTATGGAACTGACATCAATCGCGTGAAGTACCTCCTTCACAATATAACTTATGAGGCCATTGATAGAGGATTATGTCTAATAGATCCTCCCCCGTCTGTCTACTTTATGGAATTTGGTCCATCGAGCCTGAATCTTCAGGTCGTCGTATGGGCAAACCAGTATACATTAACCCTTGAGGTCCAGGATTTTATTAATTGTAAAATTGCTGAGATCTTCGCGAAAGAAGGAATAGGGATACCATTCCCACAGATGGATATTCATCTGGAGAAAAATACGGATGAATAGCAGGATGGTATTTATATTGATTGTAGAACCAGAATTAATGCATGAATTCATCACCCATGGAACTTTTCCAGAAAGAAGCTCCGCAAGTTGCTTTGGCATTTAATGGCCTGATAAAATCATTGATAGATCTTAAAAGTCTTGATGGAAAGACAAAACAATTGATATATATCGCCATGAAAGCATCCGGAGGAGATGATGCTGCAGTTAAAGCACATATACCTATGGCAAAAGAACTGGGGGCCTCAAAAGAGGAGGTTTTAGAGGCAATTCTTCTGACACTTACTGTTAGCGGAATTTCTGGCGTTTTAAAGACACTTCCTCTTGTAAATGAGGTTTATGATTATTAATGACCCTTGGGAAATCTGAATATTTAAGAGCACTGACTAACTCTACCCTTCAGAGTAAGTCAGTTCATTTGGGAAAGGAACTTGAAGGAACTACACCACCCTCAATATTTATTGGAAGTGCAGGGTATCCTAAGGTCTATGCAGGACCACTAATCACTCCTGAACATGGTGATACAAGCCATTATGATCTCCCTGAAAGATGGATACCAGAAAGGAGAACACAAGAAGAGATAATCAGATACCGTTTCAGTCTGATCCGTGGAAAACGACTGGTCAGCACAGCAGATCTAAATAACAGATATATTACGCAACTTCAGGAGATCGCTTTATCCGGGTCATCTTTAGAGGGAGAAGCAGTTTTTAATGAGGTTCCCACTGGCTTTTCATTAAGCGAGGATCATGCTCCATATGGCCCTAGTGCAAACCTTGAAACATTTTCCTGTGACCAGGTAAGATGGAATGATTCACTGGAGAAAGTATACGATGATACTGATTTAAATGCAACAGAAGCAATAATGCGTTTACATAATCAGAATGTCCCTTTTTCATCGATTCAGAAGGCATTTTCAGTCGGAACTATGGGGTATGGAAAAAAGCGACACCTGGTACCTACCAGATGGTCAATAACAGCTTGTGATAGTGCTATTGCAGATAATCTGTATAAAAAGGTCAGAACTTACAACCCCATCGACATATATAAAGTTTATGAGTTTAGCAGTCTTCACAATCACTATGCAGTCATACTTACCCCGACCCGTTGGCAATATGAGTGGACAGAGGCTTTCATAAAAGTAATGGGTGATGAAGAAGTGGTCTTTTCAGATTATGAACTATTCAAACCAAAAACCGAATACTCATCGGTGGGTGGCTGCTACTATACATGCAAAATGGCAGTACTCGAAGCTCTGGAAAGAGAGAAAAAACAGGCGGGAGTTGTAGTTCTTCGAGAAGCACATCAGGGTTATGTTCCTCTCGGTGTTTTTAATGTCAGGGAAAACGTCAGAAATGCAATGAATTCTAACGGAAAAGAATTTGAGTCATTTAAGGAGGCCTTTTCCTATGTTTCAGGTACAATGACCCTGCCACCGGATCGCTTCATCAAACAGGGTCGTGTTTTAAGATCACTACTTATGCAACAACAAACCAGACTTTCAGATTTTTTTCAGGATAGATCTGGAGGAAGACAGGATAGTGATAAATAACTATAACCGCTGTTCTGAAATAAAATAGACTAACTATATTAAATTAATCGAGGCATTAAACCGGAATAAACAACCAGATTAATCTGATAAATTTTCTTTTTTGAAAAAAGATATGGTATTAGTACCGTCTCCGGTTGCCACCATATCCACCGCTGCTGCCGCCACCGCTTCCATATCCACGGTTGCCACCATATCCACCGCTGCTTCCACCAAACTCACGTCTTGGCTGCATCGGCCGGGCTTCATCAATGCGAAGAGTACGTCCGCCAAATTCGGTCTGATTTAATGAATCCATTGCATTCTGAGCTTCTTCAGGGCTGCTCATTTCGACAAATCCGAAACCTTTCTGTTCAATAAGTTTAACACTGTCAATCGTACCGTAAGGAGCAAATAAATCCCTGATCTGAGCTTCGTTTGCTGAATATGGGAGATTTCCTACGTATAATCTCTTTCCTTCCATTTCTATCACTTTACTATCTGCATCCGTATAAATGGCTTTCAGGGATCCATGATCCTTCTGCCAGAGACTCCCCGAGAATAGCATGACACAAAACACTTCAGACCGAAGGCGATGATCAGAGACTATTTCAGAATTGCTCAAACGTTTGCTATAATAGTATTGACTACAGAGTATATGAATTACCACCCCGAAAAATTATTAAATGACTGTAATTTATTTGGTGCCTGGCTTTTTCATCACCTATAGTTCTTCCAGCAGGCTTCACACCCTATGAAAGTATCGTCATCAGGAGGTGTAATACTTATTATACCGCCAGGTGAAGCCAGGTTATTCGATGTATTTATATCCTTCGTGCGATTTTCCGGATCTAATACAAGGTGTAACTTATAGCGTCCAAACTCCATAAATTCAGGTATTTGATATACAAGTGAGTACGATTTCTCCTCATTGCCAGCAGGAGGATTAATCATAACAGATACACATGTGAGAGGAGTGTCATTGAGATATGCATTTATCTCAAGTCCCGTACTTTCAGGATCAGTTTTTCCCTCATTTTTAATGAGTATTTCAGGATGAATACTCTTTCCAGGGGAAGTTATACCTTCAGATACTGGCAGTTCAATTCTATTTATCACATAATCCGGATCTAAATTGGGGTTTATAATCCTTAACATGTCAGGAGAAGAATTCAAATTTATATTTACTCCTTCCCGATCCTGAATACTCCCATTATCCATACTTTCACAATTTACATGGGATATTAATACTCCAATTATTATGACAGATAGCAGAATTAAATTCCTAAATCCCTTTAACGCAATTTTAGTATTCTTCATAAGTTAATCATCGATACATGCGTCTGCGAAAGAATGATCATCTTCTACTCTATAGAAAGGGAATGTAATTATCATGAAATGTAAATCCTCATCTGCAGATATGTTCATTACGGCCCCTGGTGCAACATAAAGAATATCATCTGTTTGCACCGGATTCTTCGTACAGGCAACTGATACGTATCCCGAACCTGAAAGGAAGAAAACAACCTGGGAGTGTCCGTCCACATAATGATCAGGAATCACACCACCAGACGGAATCCAAACCGTTCCAAGATCATATGATATTTTCAGGGGTTCTTCTAATGGATGAAATAATCTGTAAAAAGAAAAATTTTCCCCTGTTGTATTATTCACGAATAAATTAGGAGTAATGTCAGTCTCATTAACAACAAAACTTTTCTCTTCGGATTTTGTAACAGTTCTGTTATTCTCTGAATTAATCAGATTATTATTGGTAATTGTCGCATTATTACCGATACAGGATATAAATCTGAGCATTTTTTCTCCCGGGTTTTCAATTAACCGGGTGACATTGGCAGAAATATACACCGCATCTCCTTTTTTTGCCAGAATTGAATCATTACCAGCTATAACGGATGCTTCTCCATCAATTATGTATAAGATTTCAGGATGGTATAAAATACCATCAGGAGAGAACTTTGCACCCGGCTTAATAACATAACTCATCAAAGAGAGATTTTCAGATAATACTCCAGGTATACTTTTGTTAATATTGGAGATAAGATCCGCATATACCACAGAAGTGTCATAATTCTGGTAGATAAGATCCTCGTTCTTTATCAGTATATCTTCTCTGATTTTATCTGTATAATCTGCATGAACCGAAGATATCAGGAATATTACCAGGAGAAAACCTGATAGATAAATCAGATCACATTTTATTTTTTCTTTCATTTTATTTACACGGTTAATTGGAGAGATTTGACACCTCTACTTTTCAGATAGAATTTATTCCATCGAAACTAATTCTCATACTGAAATTATTCAGTTGATAGAGTTGTATTTATGAAATTTACTGTAGCAATAAATAATCTTCTCATCATAGTTCTGATGTTGTTAATTCTGATTCCAATGGGAATGGCTGATGAGAACAGTACAGTATCTGATGATAACAATAAGATAAGTCCTGATTCAACAGAACCGGGTTTGATATACAATGGAACATTAAACACAAAGAGTGAAGTTTCTGTGAAGGCTACATCAGGAGAAACATATTCGGTCAATGGAAACAGTCCTGTTGGTATTCTTGAAATCCTGAGATCAGATGGAAAGATCCTTAATTACTCATTTGATGATAGCCTTATGAAAAACCGGGGAATACTAATCCTTGACGGTATTAACGGTATTAAACCGGATCAAGATAAAGGATGGTATGTTAAGGTAAACGGAGAACGGCTTGAAGATGTAATTCTTCCAGATATAATGGGCCTTAACAGGTATGACCTTAAGGAAGGGGATGTAGTTCTTTATATTCTAGGTGATCCCAGGGGAATGATATCAGAATCAGCAGCACGCCTTGCTGTAACCCTTGGCAGTATACAAAAGGTAACTTTGTCTAATACAACTGACAGTAATGTTACCGGTGAATCTGATAAAGAAAATTTAAGTAATATTGAAGAAATTGTAGAGAATCCTAAAGAAGAACTTCAGGATGAGGAGATCGAAACTACCACTGAAAAGGAACCTGAAGAAAAAAATAATGATTCAGGCGAAAAATCCAGCATAACTTCAGGTGAAAATATTATATATAATGGTTCATTCACCTTACCGTCAGGAAATATAAATATCACAACAACGGGAGGTGATTATGAAATAAATGCCGCAACGCCACTCGGGCTATTACAATCACTTCTGGATGATGATAAGATCTCAACACTTGTAATTAGTGACAGATCAATGAAAAAAGCAGATATACTGATTCTTGAGGGAATAAATGATCTTCTCTTCACAGGGGATAAAACATGGTTTGTAACAGTAAACAATGTAATCTTAAAAGATTACCTGAACCCATCAACAGAAGGACTGAATATCTTCAAGATTAAATCCGGAGATGAAGTAGGATATTATTTCGGTGTACCTTCAAAGCCAATCAAAGAGGCTGATGCATCAATGATCGTCACTCTTAAGTAAGGTCTCCTTTCCTGTCATTCAGAGAGGTTAACTTGAGAGAGAAAAGCACGCATACAATTTTTTGCTTGAATTTTGAATTGTTTGTGCTATTAATCCTTAATTTTAAGATTAATTAAAATGATATTAATAAAATGCTTCTTTTTTAAAATCATAAAAAAAAAAGAGAAGTAGGCGAATTAAACCAACGTGATCAGTTCTAATTCCAGTCTGTTAAGTGCGTGGTTTATATGAGGATCCAACATTGGGAATGGTCAGGAAATGTGAACGATATCTCCCTGAAATTTATCGTATGATTAATATTTCACTGATCAAAGAAGTAACCTTTAATTCCACATCTGCTAACCCATTGAACAGAGGTTTTCGTAACGGTTTACTGAAGCGAGGCCTCGCAGGTGGGACCGGGCATCCGCTATAGCCCCCAGATTGATTAGGTATACTGATAAATTCCGGGAAATAGATCGAGCTGGCTAAAGCCGGCATACAATTACAACTGTTGCATCAGGATGGTTCAGATATGTGCCATCCGGTCTGCATACATGGATCACCTACCAGACACATCAACCCCACCAGAAAGCACTAGGTAGACCCGGAAGGATCAATCTTATCCCTTTCAATCGGGTTACTATCATCATTCACATCCCCCCTGACAGCATCCCATCAGGGACTCCCGGCCCCTCTTGTTATATTAATTGTTAGCAGAAATGAAATTCGTTATTTCAGCAGAATTTCCTATTCACGAAAGATATTTATCAATCCAGTCCTGAATCATCATTCTTGAAATGCTTATAGGACTAGGAAGAACAGGAAGGTTTTCCGGATAAAACCAATTGACATCCTCTATTTCTACCCCATCAGGTCTTATCTCTCCTCCATCATATTCTGATGTAAAACCTAACATAAGTGAATCCGGAAAGGGCCATGGTTGTGAGGCAAAATACTTCAGGTTTTTTATTGTAACACCAACTTCCTCCCTGACTTCACGCTTTGCTGCAGCCTCAAGTGATTCGCCGGGTTCAACGAATCCTGCCTGAATGCTGTACATACCACTGGTAAAATTAGGTGACCGGGATAGAAGAATCCTGTCCCCATCAGTTATCCTGACGATAATTGCCGGAGATAGTCTTGGGAATACAATTCTACCGCACGAAGAACAGACTTTCGCTATTTCATCAGCCTTCATTATATTCCTGTTACCACAGTAACCACAGAATTTATTTAATGAATCGAATCTTACAAGTTGGACTGCCCTACAGGCTATCCCAAGCAGGCTGTCTGTTATCGATCCATACAACTCCCTGATTCCAATTTTTTGATAATCAGTAGGCAATTTGACATTCGGGTTTATGCTCGATACATACCATATCTTACCATTTTCCCTGCCAAGAAAGATCTCCCCTGATATGTGTTGTGAAAGAAAAAGGGGTATATGCCCAAAGATAATTCCTTCTCTTCCCCGTATAAAATTACCATCGGAAGTGGTAATCAGATAAAATGAGGGGGTATTATTAGGAGCAGATGAATCATGGAGATCCATTTCAGGAATTACAAGTGAAGAGATATTCATGATATATATTTTCACCGTTATTTATCATACATCTTATGAGAATATGTTCTCTTAACTACAGGGATATTTATAAATTTTCAAGATTTTTTAAGCACTTCTGGACAAATCTTTCTATTATCCATTCATTTCGGACTTCGGGATGAAAAAGAACACCATATTTTTTATTACAGTTGGATCTGACTATGTGTGGAATTTTTATTAAATCATCAGAAACCCCAAGGATATCCCAGGATTCAGGTATATGAACCATCTTCTGATGCAATGAATATCCAGATATTATATCTTTACCAGTTGTAATTGGATCACTTTTTCCTTTATCTGTAAGTCGAATATTAATCATCCCAATCTCCAGAGCAGGAACTATCTCCCCGCCATCATCTCTTAATAATATCTGCATGCCTGCACATATCCCAAGAACCGGACCTTTAAAGCCGATAATATCTATATGAGATGGGATTTTTGTATACCAGAGATCTGCAATACATGTCCCGCATAGAATTATCGCGGATACATCATCAGGAATTTTATTGATTTTACTGATATGAACATCTAAAAGTTCAACCTGAATCTGCTGAATAATCCTGATTACCGGCAGAACAAATTCATCAAATAAAAGAGAGACTGATGGATCTGATATATCTACAACAAGAATCATTTTAGTTCATTTGTTGCAATCTGGCACTTTTAATGATATACCTACCGCTTCCGTGACTGAAATTAATCACAGCATCATCAACAACAATCTTTTTATGAAAAAACGGGGCATAACAGACAAAACTTTCATATTCTCCGCCTTCACCGGCAAGGGAAAGAGAATATTTCTTTGAAATCACTTTCAATCGAGATATAAAGGGTAAATCCATCCGCTTTCCAAGCCATGAAGCATCAAAAGGATCGGCAAAAACTCCTGCGATTATTACCCTAAAGCCTTCATTGATCATTGAAGTAATATACAGTTCCTGGTTACATAACCAGAGTGGAGAAAGACACCAAAGACCGAGATTATGACAAATCCACTCTATTCTTGATGCCTGGTAAACTGACTGTATGGCTCCGGTAATTATTCCATCAATAGAATATTCCCGTATAGCTCTTCTTATTGCAAGGGTCAGATCTTTCAGTTCTTCCTCCTTAATTCCATCAGTCTTCTGTTCAACCAGAGGTATACCTGAGGCATCAGACTGAAGACGTGTTAGTTCGATATTTGGAGTATGAAACATGTAACTTTCTTCATTTGATGAATTCAGGGTTATAAAACAGGCAATGTCAAGTCCGGTCTGCATCCCACGCCATGTAGCATATACTGAATCCTTTCCTCCTGAAAACATCACTCCAAACCTGATAATATCAACTCCTAAATTAATAAAAAATTAAAGTTCATCAGAAGGGCCACAAATTTGTAATAGCAGTCCAGAGATTGGTAAACCCTTGTGCCAATAGCACAGCAGGATCTATCCCAAGAATTGGAAATATAAATATAAAGTATGCAAAAGTTCCGATAGTACTTCCCACATTTGCCAATGCCGCAACAAGTACCACTTTGAAGAGAGGAATTCTTCTCATCTCTGATATACTCTCGGCTTCCATGATCTTTCTGATATCAGATCCTTTCGGTTTTCTGATCTTGGCTTCAGTTATCGCAGAAAACCACCCTGCTGCTATTAACGGGTGTAAAGATGAGAGCGGACTAACCACAAACCCGACAAGCGCAGATATCGGATGTCCTCCGGCAATTATTGTAAAAACAAAAGTCAGAACTCCATGAATAAGTACCCAGTATACAAGGGCCTGAAGTAGCACATCCCATCCGACCCCTGAGAATAGTATTGCCAGCAAAAGTATTGCAAAAACAAATGTAACAATAGTTCCGAAGATAAGTCCCCATTGTCTTGATTTTACCTGTGCCGTTAGCGGTTCGATAGGAGGAAGTGTTTTGGGATCTTTAAGATATCCTTCGATACCTTTCTTGTGACCTGCACCCACTACTGCTAGTATTCGCTCATTCTCTGAAGCTAATCCTATCAGATTATAGGACATAAATGCATCCCTTTCACCAATAAGGGCTTTTGCACCTCCTGGAGAGTACCGGTAAAACTCTTCCATAGCAGAGGTTACAATATCCTCATTTTTAAGTTCCTCGATATCTATGATATCGCCGCCTTCCTTGGTTGCAACAACAATCGAACCTAGAAGTGCATAGACCATCTTTGCTTTTTCAAAAAAAGACATTGAGGCCCAGAAACGATGAAGCGTCACCCTGATATCCCTGTCTATCAGAGCAATCTTGACATTCTTCTCTTCTGCTGCAACAATCGCTGCTTTCATTTCAGCCCCGGGTTCAACCCCGACATCCATCCCTATTTTACGCTGGATATATGCCAAAATCCATTGAACCAACAGTTGAGTGAAGTTCTTCGCTTCTAAAATATCATTAATTTCAGGATTTTTCTGTTGCTGCTTGAGGCCCAGGTATCTTCCCTGATCAAGTTCAATTGCTACTACATCAGGATGCCATTCATCAATTGATGTTATTACTTCTTCTACACTTTTCTGCGAGACATGCGCTGTCCCTATTATTCTGATTTCACCCATAGTAGTCCTTTATTCCTTCTTCATCAATCACCACAGGCCTGCCAGTGGGAATAATATGAGAATTAAAAACCGCTCTTATGCGATCTTCCTGACATATTTCATATTCAAAACGGAAGTATAAGTCTTTGGCAATTCTTTCAGGTTCTTTGGTCTTTTTACCCTTAATAATTCCCTGACAGGGATATATCACCAGTTCATTATCCATAAGCATAAATGGATATGTCCGGCATATCCATGGCCGATATTGATAAATTGAACATCGATTATTTTTAAGAAAGAAACAATGATCACCAGAGCGTCTTAATGCCCAGCCAATGGTATATTCACAATTCGAATTACGGACCATTTCAGGATATGGCGTTGCAATATCCTGAAATGAAAGTCCCGTCCCTTTCATAATCTCTCTTATCTCTGCAGGACCTGTTATGACAATATTTGAACCAGGTTCAATCTCTTTGCAACAATTTCCACACATTTTACAGAAAAAACCTGTTTCTTCTATCTTTTTGATAAGGGAAGAATTGAGAATTCCTGTCCCCATTATTGACATATCCTGTTGAAATTCTCAAATACACGATAACCTTCAAAGGTATGGCTTACTTCAGGATGCCATTGAACCCCAAAGATCGCTTTTTTTTCATGTGCAATTGCCTCATTTTTACATATTAAAGAAGAGGCCAGACAGTAAAAGCCTTCAGGAACGGAGATCACCTCATCTGCATGTGAAGCCCACACCTGAATCTTTGATGGATACCCTGAGAGAATACCTTCAGTTTTAGTTATAGTTACCTCTACTGCTCCGTATCCACCTTTCTTACCAGACATCACTACTCCTCCGAATTCTTTTGCAATAATGTGAAGCCCGAGACATATACCAAGCACAGGCTTTCCAAGATAAAGATAAAGATTTGAAATCCCGGCACGTGAAATATCTGGTCCGCCTCCTAAAATAAGTCCACGGCATCCAGCTGTTACCTCTTCAGGAGAGGTGGTATTTGAGATTAATTCTGCCTCAATTTCGAGATCCCTGAGGGCACGGAGAATTAGGTGATTAAACTGCCCATAGTTGTTTATCACATAGAGAGGAAGCATCTTCCTCATATATCAATCTAATAACAGATATGCATTCAGGGACTATACCCGGATACAAATGCTAATATCGAATCTGTAATCTCTTCAGGACTATATCCCATAAGATATGCAAGCATCATCATACCTCCGCATCCCATTCCCTCCTTTACTTCACCGATACAGTACCTGACAAGTCCCGAATGCCCGATTTCTCCAAATCCCGGATCCACATAAGTTATTTTAACACCAATTTCTTCAGCTGTTCTTTCACAACTCGCGTCGGGATCATCACGAACATAGATGGTAGTTGCAATTTCAGGCATTGTCATTCCAAGTTCCTTGATTAAAGCAGTTACAGCTAGCATCTGTGTCCCCCCGGCAAGGATAAGGTCCCCTTTATAACCATGAAAAAGACCTATTGCTACGGCCATCATGGGATCTCCAAGTTCCTCAATAATATGGAAGGAATCTTCTGTTTTCTTACCCATCCTTCTGATTGCTTCAGAAACAATCTCTTCTTTAATTAAAGAAGGGTTGTTAACCGATGCACTACTGACCCTGGCATCATATCCCAGGGCTCTTAAAACACATAGAGCCGTTGTTGTTCCTCCAGGGACACATTCTCCAACAATTAATGTGTCATATTCTGAAAGCATCTCTCCTACTTTTTTGGAATTCTCATAAAGCCTCTTTGCATCAGGAACAGCTGGACCTGACCTTGGATCACTTCCAGGGCTCGAATTCATATCAAGTACCGGGATCCAGGATTTATTGACCAGTCCGGCATTGATAAAAAGACATGGACACCCGGTTAACTGTAAAACTGCGCGGGTAATTGAGGCAGGAGTCGGGCAACCGGTAGAGGTATTTGGTGTTGCTTTAGAGCTTGTTATCTTTCCCTGCCATATCAATTCAGCATCTAAAACAGGTACCATTAACGAACCTTCAGGACTTGGACCGGCCCCGGATAAACCTGGCACTAATGAGAGATAGGTATTAGCCAGAATACCGATAAAAAGAGGAGATTTTGGATGCTTATCTGATTTTTTTGAGAGAAAAGGCATGATATTTATTAATCACAGGAAAATAATCAATCTCTGCATTCAAAGTTACTATGCTTAACCCTTACAAATAAAATCCATATATGATATCTGCCATTCGTGCGTTACTCCAGTTTACTACAACGCTTCCTCTTGGAAAAACTGCGCCTTTTGAGGCATTTGTATCTAATTCCTGGATATATCCCCTGGCAGGATACCTAATCGGAGGACTTTCTGCATTAATCATTATTATAGTACCTGCTTCTCCCTATGTTCTTGCAATTATTGCTATAGGATCGGTAATTATCCTGTCGGGTGCCAACCATCTTGATGGCTTGTTGGATTTTGGAGACGGACTCATGGCTCACGGAAGCCGGGAGATCCGAATTCATGCACTTACTGATCGACAGACAGGGAGTGGAGCCCTGGTATTCGGGATAATTATTTTACTGCTATCAATTATGGCTCTTGGATCAATTCAATCAACGATTTATATGGCATCATCGCTTATAATCGCTGAAGTATTAAGCAAATGGGCCATGGAATTTTTAACAATAACAGGTAAGCCATTTCATGAAGGACTACATGCAATTCTTCATAAGGAAGCAAAAATCTGGTTTTTGATACCTGCCAGTCTGTTAATTTTACCAGTATTTTTATTACCCATACCCTTACCGACAATAATTGTCGCACCAATTATTACCATAATCATAACTCTGATTATCAGAATTATAGCATACAGATCTTTTGGGGGGGTAAACGGAGATGTTACTGGAGCAACGGGGGAAATCTGCCGCGCTGCTATCCTTGCAACTATTTCTTCCCTGCTGATATGACCAGAACCTTGTATAAAGAAACCTAAACCCGGGTTTTAAATCTTGGTAAATAACCTTTTCCGGATTCATCTCCACAGGCTACCGATGTACCATCACGTACGAGACTATTAAACTGCATTGCAGCTTCCATAAGCGATTCTGGAGGCATTTCTCCTTTTCTCATCTGACCAAAGACGGATTCATATGGAGAGGGCATGACACGCGCCCCAACCTGGATTCCTTTACAATTCAGACAATATGAGCATCTGGTGTGCACAGATAGTTTTCCTGATGCACATTCCACATAGGCTTTATCCGAACCTGATTCCCGTAATATTGGAATACTCTTCATGATATACAGATTATTTATCTTAAAACCTATTTATTTCTAAGTTTTTCTATATCCAGCCTGCTTTTAATGCTCCTGATAATTTTTAGAATTGTGAAAAATATTAAAAGGGACTTGTATCAAATATGTAATACTCGCATAACCGGACTGTTTACTGCAGATCTGATATCGTGCGGAGGTATTGGAGGAATTGGATATATGGCAACTGAGAAACCCCACATAAATCTTGCAGTTATTGGTCACATTGACCATGGAAAGTCAACTACTGTCGGCAGACTGATGTTTGAAGCTGGAGCTGTTCCACCCCATATCATAGAGCAATATAAAAAAGAAGCGGAATCAAAAGGGAAAGGATCTTTTGCTTTCGCATGGGTCATGGATAACCTCAAAGAAGAACGTGAACGTGGTATCACTATTGATATTGCACACAAGCGTTTCGATACTCCAAGATATTACTTTACTGTCGTGGATTGTCCAGGACACAGAGATTTTGTCAAAAACATGATCACCGGAGCTTCACAGGCAGATGCAGCAATTATTGTAGTCGCTGCTCCTGATGGTGTAATGGAACAGACAAAGGAACATGTATTCTTATCCAAAACACTTGGTATCAAACAGCTTATCGTTGCCATCAACAAGATGGATGTTTCAAAATATGATGAAGCAAGATATAACCAGGTAAAAACTGATGTCGGAAATCTTCTGAAGATGGTAGGAACCAACCCGGATACCGTAAAATTCATACCAATTAGTGCATTTGAAGGTGATAATATCACTAAAATAAGTGATAAAATGCCATGGTATAAGGGGAAAGCACTGTTTGCACTACTTGATGAATTTGAAGTTCCGGAGAAACCAACGGAAAAACCCCTTCGTGTCCCTATTCAGGATGCATACTCAATATCAGGTATTGGTACGGTACCAGTCGGTCGGGTTGAAACTGGAATTCTCAAGAAAGGTATGAATGTAACATTTATGCCTGCAAATAAATCTGGTGAAGTAAAATCAATAGAAATGCATCATGAAGAGATTCCACAGGCACTTCCCGGAGATAATATTGGCTTTAACGTCCGTGGTATTGGTAAAGACGATGTAAGGCGTGGAGATGTCTGTGGTCCGTCTGATAATCCACCATCAGTTGCAGAAGAATTTACAGCACAGATCGTGGTTCTTCAGCACCCAAGTGCAATAACAGTAGGATATACCCCTGTATTTCACTGTCATACTTCACAGACAGCATGTACCTTTGTTGAGTTAGTCAAGAAACTTGATCCCAGAACAGGTCAGACTCTTGAAGAGAATCCAACATTCCTCAAGGCAGGAGATGCTGCAATAATAAAGTGTCATCCAACAAAACCACTGTGTGTTGAGAGTGCAAAAGAGTTTCCACAACTTGGACGGTTTGCAATAAGAGATATGGGGCAGACTATTGCAGCAGGTATGTGCATTAGTGTTGTCAAGAAACAGATGCGTTGATAATATTAGGTGTTATCATGCAGAAGGCCAGAATCCGACTTACCGGAACCGATTACCAAAAAGTTGAAGAAGTATGTCAGAAAATCAAGGAAATCGCTGAGAGAACCGGTGTCAATCTGGCCGGTCCAATCCCTCTGCCAACCCGTAAGTTAGTAGTTCCTATCAGGAAAAGTCCTGATGGTGAAGGAACTGCAACCTGGGATCGTTGGCAGATGAGAGTTCATAAGCGTCTTATCGATCTGGACGCAGATGAAAGAGCTCTTCGGCAACTTATGAGAACACAGGTACCAAAAGATATCGGTATCGAGATTGTTCTTGAGAGCTGAAAAATAGCGGTAACATATCAGATTAGCCGCATATACCAATATCATCCCAATGTACCTCCATCCAGGTACCTTTTTTGGATATTATAAAAAAAATTGGAAATATTGGTAATTATTCACTACATATCTTTTCATGTATCCATTTCCTGATTTTATCCAGATATCTAAAGAGGCGGATCATCAGATATGAATTTTAATTTAATTCAACAAAAAATTCAAACCCTGTCTATAGAAAAGGGCATTGCAATTATCTTCTTTTTTGGATTACTTGTCAGAATACTATTACCAAATCTAAAACTACTTCATCATGACGAGACAATCCATGCATGGTTTAGTTATGAACTGCTTACCAAAGGAACCTATCAATATGATCCGATGTACCACGGACCTCTCCTTTATTACTTGACTTCAGGTGTATACAGAATATTTGGTGATTCTGATCTGGTCTCAAGATTACTTCCTGCAGTTTTTGGAGCATTAATAATTCTTCTTATATATTTAATATACCGAACCGGATGGATTTCCGGGAAGCATACATTATGGGCTGCAATTTTTTTTGCTTTTTCTCCTGATATGGTATATTTTTCTCGGTTTTTACGTCATGATATCTTTCAGTTATTCTTTTCCATTTTGCTACTGGTTGCAATTATTTCCTATTTTGAAAGAAAAAAATTATATTGGGCAATACTGGCAGGTTTTGCAGCAGCCTGTGGAATGTGCCTTAAAGAAGATATGCCTGTAGTTATCCTGGTCTTTGGAATATTCTTTATCTTTCTGATAATTTCAAAAAGACTATCACTTCCGGAAAAATTTTTTAGAGATTTTATTTTTGCACTCCTTGTTGCAATCTTTACGGGATTTATTTTTTACTCTTCATTCTTTAGTCATCCTGAAGCTTTTTTTGATGCTCCATTAAAGGCTTTTATCCACTGGACATCAATGCATGAACAATGCAGACTCTGTGGGCCTCCTTACTGGTATATTCTCATGCTATTAGTTTATGAGATTCCACTAATTTTATTAGCCGTATATGGTATCTGGCAATGGGGATATAGAGATCATGGAATTGCAAGAATATGGGATAAAAATAATAAGATTTTTAATTTATCTAAATTGGAAAATAAAAAAGATTATTTTATGCTACTTGCCCTAATCTGGACAATTATTACATTAGGTTTTTATGGATATGTAGGAGAGAAAGTACCCTGGTTAATAATTCACCAGTTATTCCCGATTATTCTCCTTGCATCATACAAAATAGAAGGAAAAAAGAGTATTGCAGGTATAATAACTGTAATATTTCTTATTATAATGACTGTTCATGTCTGCTTTACTCCTGTAGATATTAATGAACCAATTGTTCAGGTACAAAATTCAGAGGATATGCGAGAGGTCATGAAGTACATTGACGCATCAAATAATACTGTTGTAGCTTCTGACTCTTACTGGCCACTCCCCTGGTATTATAGAGGCGAAAAATGGAATAAAATAAGTTTTTATGGGAAAAAAGTAGATCCAATTGCATGGAAAGATAAAAATCCTGAAGTAATTATTACTCATGATACCGACAGTTTTTCATCACTTCCAAATTATGATAAAAAAATATATCATCTAAGTTACTGGTTCTCCTGGTACGATAATCAGAACAGAATTCCAGAGTGGTATCTTCTGCGTGACGGAAAAATGGGAACAATAAACCTGGATGTTTTTTTACGAAATGATACCTTCAATATAAAGAATTAATTTTTCCTGAATTCTTTTTTCCTATATTTTCCTTTAGATTAAATGCATTTAAAGAATAGTATCTCTCAACTAAAAAAACAGTATACAATAACTTACTTACTTTTAACAATAGCAGCGCAGATATCTTCCCGAGGACTCGCGTACCTCAGTACCAGTATCTACGTTAGATGTCTTAACTTCCGGGTTCGGAAAGGGTCCGGGTGTAACACATCTGCTATGACCGCTATTGAGAACTGGATATCGGTTTGACCCGAAATAGTAGCATTTTCTACAAAACAGTTTACAATAACTTACTTACTTTTAACAATAGCAGCGCAGATATCTTCCCGAGGACTCGCGTACCTCAGTACCAGTATCTACGTTAGATGTCTTAACTTCCGGGTTCGGAAAGGGTCCG
>Ga0209340_1000406_pt1 | contig 47495 bp, 44 predicted proteins | sample EPASupsiteSAE323_FD_187266 | JGI IMG/M metagenome (GOLD analysis project Ga0209340, IMG submission 187266) | Bioremediated contaminated groundwater from EPA Superfund site, New Mexico - Sample SAE3-23 (SPAdes) (version 2) | ecosystem: Environmental > Aquatic > Deep subsurface > Groundwater >... | reverse complement strand
AAAGTTCAGTGGGGATCTCAAAGCCCGAAGATTCCTGATTCAGACAAAAGAAATTGCTAACAAAATGATTGTCTGTAACATTCACAGGTTCTTACTATTTCTCATCATTCAGGTTTTCTACAGAGCAAAAATATCTGCATTATTGAGACTTTTTCATGGGCGTGGACATCGTTTCCCCTGGAAATCCTTCCAGCGGGTCTCCCCCCGGGTCGTCTCCGACTGAGGAATATGCCCGGGAGAATGACGTTCCCGGAGGGGTTTTGTCACATACGCTTCAGGTATCCCGGGAGGAAAAAAATGGAGCCGTTATGATCCGGGTCTGCTGATGATTCATGCAGCCTGTGCCTGCTCAACGAACGGCAACAGTCCGAGGACAATAAGGGCAAAACCCGCGGACACGAACGTGCCGATTACCGGCAGGACCGGGTTTGCGATAAAGAACATCTCCCGCAAGGGGTAGATCATGAACGTGAGTGCAAAGAGGAGCGTTCCGATCAGGATCTTCGGATGTTCCTTCAGCGAGTGGTTCAGGCCGATGACAACCAGAGATCCGCAGGCAAAGAAGTAGAGGAACGTCACGAGCGAGGACGCGCTGGCGCCGGCCAGGACAATCACTCCTGCCGGGACCAGCAGAGAGACGGCAAGTATTCCAAGGAGGATATGCGGTGCGACCTGTTTTTTTGGGAGTCCTTTCTGGAACGCAATGGACATGAGAAGGATCGAGGCGATCATCCCCATATCGATGAGGCTGGGGAAGACTTCGTTCCTCATCCCGAGGAGGATGTTCACGTACCAGGCAATGTTTGAGATACCCCAGAGCCCGAATGCACCGGCAGCATACAACGGGTATTCCTGCCCGCCGCAACGGTGCCAGAAGTAGATGAAAACCAGCGCTGCGGCAATTGCCGTGATGATCTGGAGATAGTTGCTGATCGCAAGGAAGACCGAGCCGGGAAGGAGCAGGATCATGAGGGCAAGCACGACCGCCGCACCGATAACTGCCCAGAAAAATCCGGTGATGATCTTCAGTGCCATGCCGGCACAAGTCCCTGACGGAACATCGGGAGTATTCATCATACAGGGGTTTTTCTGCCAATTCGCAAAAAATGTTGTGAAATCCCGCGGGGTTTTGTCGCGGGGAAACGGGAGCACCTGTCCCGCAGGTTTTCTCCACGGCAGTGGAATGGTCACTCCTTCACGATCCCGGTAAGCCGGCCCCGGAACTGGCTCATGTACAGGTCGTAATAGAACCCCTTCTTTCCCATCAGTTCGGAGTGCTTTCCGCGTTCGATGATCCGTCCCTTGTCGATCACGAGGATCTGGTCGGCATGGCTGATCGTGGAGAGGCGGTGGGCGATGATGAACGAGGTTTTGTCCTTCTGGAGGGCGAGCAGTCCCTCCTGGATCAGCTTCTCGGTACGGGTGTCCACGTTAGATGTCGCCTCGTCGAGGATGAGCATGCGGGGGTTTGCCACGATCGCCCGGGCGATGGTGAGCATCTGCCGCTGGCCCTGCGAGAGGTTCGCCCCGCCATCCACGAGCACGGTATCGTAGCCTTTGGGCTGTTGCATGATGAAGTCGTGGGCGTTTGCCTGCCGGGCTGCCTGCATGCACTCCTCGTCCGTTGCCCCTTCCCGCGCGTACTTCAGGTTCGCCAGGATCGTGTCGGAGAAGAGGAACGGCTCCTGCAGGACCTGCGCTATCTGGACGCGGAGCGTGTCCTGCTGCACAGACCTCACGTCCGTCCCGTCGACACGGATTGCCCCGCTGCTGATATCGTAGTACCGGGTCAGGATGTTGATGATGGTGCTCTTGCCGGCACCGGTCGGCCCGCAGAGGCCGAAGACCTGCCCCGGCTCCGCGTGGAAGGTATTGTCGGTCAGAACCCGGCGCCCTTCGATATAAGAGAAGTCAACGTGATCAAAGGTAACATCTCCCGTAACCGCGGGCATGGTGGGGGCACCGGGACGGTCGGCAACGGTCGGCAGCTCGTCCATGACCTCGAACACGCGGGCGGCCCCGATGATCGCGTTGAGGATCTGGGCATAGACCGAGAAAATGGTCGTAAAGGCGTTGAGGAGGGCAAACGAGAACCCGATGAAGGTGATGAGCGTGCCTATCTCCGCCATCCCGTTCATCACCATCAGGCCTCCGACAACCAGGAGCATGACGATAAGGACTGTCGTGAAGATGGTGGAGACCTGCTGGCTGATGAGGGCCGAGAACTGGGCCCGTTCCCCGATCTCGGCCACGTCCTGGCTGAGCGCGGAGAAGCGGCGGGATGCCTCGTCCTGGCGGCGGCAGGCGATGACGGTCCTGGCGCCCGAGAGCCATTCCTCGGCAAATCCGTTCAGGTCGCTCGTCTTCTCCTGCAGGACGGCAAAGGCCGGGCCGGAGGTCTTTGTTATCAGCCACGAGACCCAGACAAGCGCGAGTACAACAAGATAGGAGAGGACCGTGAACGCCGGGTTGATCCAGAGCATGATGATGCTCGTGATAATGATGGTCAGGATGGCCTGCCCGGTCTCGAGCGCCCCGATGCTGATGAACTGCTCGATCACCTGCGTGTCGTTGGTGACCCGGCTCATCAGCTCGCCGATGGGTCTCCGGTCGAAGAAATCGAGCGAGAGCGTCTGGATATGGCTGAAAAGATCGGTACGGAGCCGCAGGAGTGCCTCCTGGGAGATATCTGCAAGGAATTTCTGGGAGATGACGCCGGATACCCAGATGACGGCACCCCCGGCAACGAGCCAGAAGATGACCTGAAGAAGCGGGCTGACCGGGCCCGGCCCTGCCGAGATGATATTGGTTGCCATCCCCATCAGGATGGAGAAGAATGTGTTCACGAGGGCATAGACTGCCATGAGGAAGATGACCACCGCCAGTTTCAAGCGGTGGGGAGCCAGGTACTGCATGAATCGCCCGACCGTCGGGAGGAGCGGCGGGAGCTTCTTTTCAGCCCGTGCCGGCGTTCTGGCCCTCATGATGCCCTCCCGGTAATTCCCTGCCCGAGCTGCGAGTCATAGATCTCCCGGTACTGCGGGCTTTCCTTCAGAAGCTGTTCGTGGGTCCCGGAGGCTACCAACCTCCCCTCTTCGAGAAGGATGATCCGGTCGGCTGCAATCACGGTGCTGATCCGCTGCGCCACGAGGAGCTTGGTGACTCCGGCAAAGCGCTGGTTGATCCGGTCCTGGATCCGCGCCTCGGTTGCAACGTCGCAGGCGCTCGTGCTGTCGTCGAGGATCAGGATCCCGGGCTTTGCAGCCAGTGTCCTGGCAATGGCGAGGCGCTGCCGCTGCCCGCCAGAGAAATTGGCCCCGTGGCGGGCGACGGCATCGTCATACTGACGCGGGATATTTGCCACGAACCCTGCCGCATCCGCATCATCTGCGGCAGCGAGCATGTTCTCGTCCGACTGGTCGTCGGCAGCAAAGAGGAGGTTCTCGCGGATGGTGCCGAAGAAGAGGTTCGGCTGCTGGAGGCAGATCGCAACAATCCCCCTCAGGGTGTCCTGCGGGATAGCCCGGATGTCGGTACCGTCGATGGTGATCGACCCTTCGGTGACATCGTAGAAGCGGGGGATGAGGTTGACCAGTGTCGACTTGCCGGAACCGGTTGCTCCCAAAAAGCCGATCGTCTCGCCCGGCTCCGCAACGAAACTGATATCCCGGAGCACGAGCGGTCCCGGCGCCGTTCCCGAGCCTGCATACCCGAACGAGACGTGATCGAAGACCACCCGCCCCTTCACGGATGCGGGATCGAATGAGGCCGGCTGTTCGGGGTCCTGTACATCTGCGGGGGTGTCGAGTATCTCGAAGATGCGGTTGAGCGACGGGCGGGCTGCGGAAATGGCGGGAAGGACGGTTCCGAGGATCATGAACGGCATGATCAGGAGGAAGAGGTACTGTATCGCCGCAATCACCTCGCCGACCGAGAACCCGGTCCCTTCGAGGACCTCCGTTCCCCCGAGCCAGAATATCGCGGCAAGGGCGAGGTTCACGACGAGCAGCATGGTCGGGATCAGGATCGCGATGCACGTCTGGGCGCGGAGGGAGGCGTTCCGCACGTCCCCGGCAACCGCGGCGAACCGGGCATTCTCGAAACGCTGGCGCACGAACGCTTTGACCACGCGGATCCCGGTCAGGTTCTCCTGCAGGGTCCCGTTCATCTGGTCGTACTTCTCCTGCCGCTCGTCAAAGACCGGCAGGACGAACCAGAGGTAGACGAACAGGAGTATTGAGAAGACGATGAGGATGAGGACCATGATACCGAGGAGAGACGGCGAGAGGACCGCGATGAGGATGACGGTAATGATGAGCATGACCGGCACGAGCGGGAGGTTGAGGATGCCCTGCTGGATGGCGATCTTGACATTCTGGATATCGTTGGTCAGCCGCACGAGGAGGTCGCTCGGGCGCATCCGGTCGATGTTGCCAAACGAGAGGTCCTGTATCCGGTTATACGCTTCTGTCCTGAGGTAGTGCGCGGTCCATTCCGAGAACCTGACGGCAATGAGCGTGTTGACCACCTGGCAGGCAGCAGCAACAATAGTGAGGATGAGCATGAACCCGCCGTAGCGGATGACCATGTCCAGGTTATCCCTGAGAATTCCCTCGTTGATCAGGGTCTGGGAGAGTGCCGGGATGGCAAGCGTGCCAATCGCCCCGCCGATGGTGAGCAGGATGGAGAGGAGCAGCCATTTACGGTAGTCTTCCCAGATTTTCAGAAGACGGAACAGCCAGATCATGATGTAGTCCTCATAAGAATCCGTACGTGATCCATGTCGGCCGGATACATAAGGTATTCTGAAACACGAGCGGCGGCAAAGGGAAAAACTGAATCCGGCTGATCTGGCTCTGGCCGGAGGTTATCGCCGGGTCCCGCTGGCAGGGGTTGTGAGGACCGACGGGAGGCTCCCGTTCTAGGGCAGGGTGATAAATACCTGCCGCCATGGTTTCCTGCCGAGGACGCGGGTGCGGTGGCCTTCGCCGGTACAGTCCTCGGCAAGCAGGATGTCGCCGGGCACAAACACCCGTTTTTCCCCGCTGCCGACCTCGATCTCTGCCTTCCCGGAAACCATGACAACATATTCGCGGCAGACCCCGTTGTGCCACGTGTACTCCCAGCCCGGGGGGATCTCCCGGAAGAAGACCGCCTTGGCCGGCTCAGGGATCGTGAAGAGGCCGAAGTCCTCGCGGGACTCGAAGGGGACTAAAATCTCCTCGAAATGGGAACGGTCATCGGTTCCGGTATAGATGCGCGTGATCTTCACGGGGGCTTCCTCACCGGATCGTGTACCCTTCAGGAGAAAAAGGTGGTGGAATTATTCCGGCAGGGGCCGGGAGCCCGGAACGGCGACCACGTACACCTTGTCCCGCATGTTCTCCGGGAAATAATGGGCATCGAACCACATCGCATCGAACTCCCCGTAGTTGAAGTACGTGACGCCGTCGACCCGGTCATCGTGGCTGTCGACCGAGTCGGCAAAGATGATCACATCGTCCCATCCATTATCCGTGCCTCTCGTGTCATACCCGGTTACCACCACCCAGTGGCCGCCCCAGTCCATCCATTCGACGATCGTTGGTATGCCGTTATCCAGGTTTTTACGGAGCATGTCGCGGGTACCCCCGGTGCTCCAGCTGGCGTTCATCCCGTGCCGGTTCAGCCATGAGGCAATCTGTCCCGGGCTGATACCGGTCTTCTCCGTTACATTGCGGTTCATTTCATGGGCAATCCGGTCTTCATCGGCATCGGTATTATTCAACGGCATCCCGTAGTATGACATGACCGTCATCGCAGCGACGGCCCCGCAGCTGTAGTTGGTCACCTGCTGCCGGTAGCTCTTCAGCGGGAGCACGGTCAGGTGATTGTTGGATTTCAGGGTGTCGAAGTCGATACCGGTGTAATACCGTGGCGGGGACAACGGAGTGTCCAAGGCGTACTTCACGTCATCACCGGATATGCCCGTACCGGCAGGAGGCACCGGAACCTGACTGGTGAGAGCGACCGGCGCAGCCAGACCGATGATCGCCCCGAGAATAATGGCGATAATGAAAAGATGGAGCGGGCGCATCAGGTAATCCTGGTAAAATTTCTGGAGCCGGGACCAGAAGAATCATGCTGTTGCCTTTGCAGGATGCCGGTATCCCTAGGTCTCTTACCGGGGATAAGGTACACGTGCATCTGCCAATGAACATCCTGAAACAAACGACTTTTTAAATATCCTTCGGTTTTTATATGAATGGTTACTTCATGTCGTACGTCCAATGAGTATATGGTAACCCGTTCAAAGGATACCTGTTAAGGGTATTCCGAACCGGGCATTCCAGATGAGAGGTAAAACCGTGGAATCGATATCCTTTGAAACCCCGCAGGTCTTCGTGCCTGATCCAATCCATATCCATATTCTCGAAGCAGTCAGTGAAAAGCAGGGCTGCCATATAGGACACGTGGTCCAGCAGCTGCTCCCCCGGCATGGGGAGAGTGGTATCCGATCCGCAGTCCGGGTACTCCTGTCCAACCGCAGCCTGGACGGGGGAAAATCCAGTAGTGAGATTGTGTTGCGGCTCACGTCAAAAGGCCGCATTCTCCTCCAGAAAGCAACGGCTGCCTGATACAAAACCCTTCTTTTCGTTGATACAGGGCGGGATTAAAACCCCCGGCAGAAAAATTCAGTGCGCGCTCAGCACCAGCCATGCAACCCCGAGCAGGATCAGGAGAATGATCCCTGCCATGATCTTCAGGTAGGGGATCCCGCCGGCCGCTTTTGCAGGTGTCCCGTGCCGGGATTCCGCAGCAATCCCCCCGCTCGCACTCACGCCTCCCCGGGTGTAACTCATCCCGACCGCAGGTCTTGGTTTTTTATTCCAGCTTCCGAGGCCGGTACAGGAATGGTTTGGCGGCAGTCGGCAGTCGGCGCAGAATTTCCCCCCGCAGTGCTGGCAGGTGAAGGGGAGTGTACATTCGTTCCCGCAATGCTCACAGCGCGTCATTACCGGATTGGTTGGATGCCCGGGCATTAAGGATTCTGCTTCGGCTGACGGTTAAGAGCCCGGCGGTCGTAATCTGGTTGCTCCCGCACAGGAGCCGCGTCGGTCAAATCCGGATGAACGGCACCACACCCGCCCGGGCGAACGCAATGAACGCAAATCCTGCAAGTGCCACGACAAAGAACCCGGTCGAGGCCACACTCCGGACCGCCCGCGAGCGGTGTTCAGGGATATGAAGTTCCTCCCCTGCATGGGCTTCGAAGAGATGGAGGAAGAGGGCGCAGAGGAGGTACGTCGCATAGGTGGCAAGCATCACACCGCAGACAAGCCCCCAGTCAAGGATTGCTGCAACCAGTGCCCAGGCTGCGATCGCAAGGTTTGCATACCCGACCTCGAGCTGGAATTCAGGATGATCCTGTCGCCACCCCATCCGGATCTGGTCTGACGGGTAATACACGGAATGGCGGAGGAAACTGATGAATCCCACAACGCCGACAAGGATTGCAGCCGCCACCCTGACTGCGATATCCATACTGATAAAAAGAAAGAAAATGCCCAGAAATATCCCGATCATGGATACGGCCATGGTCGCTCCCATCAGAAGCGAGGCCTCGTGCGCTGTCGGTGCTGCTCTCATTCCCATCCCCTTTTTAATCGTTCTCACCGGTGAATGAACTCCTGATGGAGAAAAACCCTCGCTCCTTGGGATCAAACGCCTTATGGTTCCATATGACGGAAATACTAATGCATGGGACAGTACCTGCAGGGAGATGTCCTCCTCGCTTCCGTTTCGCTGGATGACCGGTCAGGGCCAAAGACCCGGCCGGTTATTGTCGTCGGCACATGCGATGACGGGACGGTCCGCATCTGCCCGGTCAGCAGCAAGCCCCCCACCGATGCACCCTGCCTGCCGCTCACCCTTGATGATTTTTCCACCGGGGGGCTCGATCTCTTCGGGGAAAGTTACGTGATGACGTCCCGGGTTCTCACGCTCCGGAGCGGGGCGGTGATCGGCAAGAAAGGCAGGCTTATCCCGGAGTCTCTTGCCGGGATAGCAGCACAGGTGCCGGCCATCGTGTCTCCCAGGGCCACATCAAAACATGGGTCGGGAAAACCCCGGAAAATGCGCTGAACCCACCGGACGTGGTGCATCAGCATCCTTATCATTCCCCGCGGTGAGGTTGTTTTAGATGGATATCGCACAGGCAATCCGGGACCTGGAGGTACAGCTGGGCAGGATCTCTCCTGTCCAGAAATTCCTCCTCGGGACGGATGGATCCGTAACCCAGCTCCTTGAATCGATTACCGGAAAAAAAGTGGTTATCCGGACCCTTGTCCAGAAGATCGTCCCCGCGGACCGCTTCGCAGCCGACAACCTGAGCATTGCCGAGGGCGACCCGGTCAACTTCCGGGTCGTGGAGATCCGGACTGAGGGGACCGGTGAAGTACTGATCTACGCGATTTCCCATACCCCGGTCAACCGCCTGTCGCCGGAGTTCCGGGACGACCTGATGAAGGCGGACATCCCTATCGGGAGGATCATCAAGCAGCACCATATCGAGGCGCGGCGTGAGATCCTTTCCGCCAGGGTCACCCCGGCAACGGAAGAAGCCGGCAGGATATTTTCCATCTGTAAAAACGAACCTGTCCTCTCCCGGCAGTACCAGATCATCCATGCGGAGAAACCTCTCATCTTCATTGAGGAGCAGTTCCCCTACAACCGCTTCCTCGACACGCGCCGTGTTGTCATCCGGACGCCCTCCCGCGTCCATGTCACCCTGATCGATATGCACGGCGGTTCCGGCCGGGTGGATGGCGGGATAGGCATCACCCTGGACGAGCCGGGGATACTGCTTGAGGCGGAACTTTCCCCCACCCTTGTCGTGAGCGGCGGGGACCCGTCCGTCCGGGAGCGGATCAGCCGGATTGCAACCGATGTGCTGCAGAACCTGGGAGCCGGCGGGAGTGTTGCGATCACGGTCCGGAACCATTACCCGGCACATATCGGGCTCGGGAGCGGGTCGCAGCTCACGCTTGCGGTAGCCCGGGCGGTGTGTGAACTCCATGGCCGCCATCTCCCGGTACGGGAACTCGCACGGCTTGTCAGCCGCGGCGGGACGAGCGGGATCGGTACCGCGGCTTTTGAGTACGGGGGTTTCATTGTCGATGGCGGGCACCGTTTCGGTGCCGGTGGCGAGAAGTCGGACTTCCGCCCATCTGCCGCTTCACGGGGTGTCAGCCCGCCCCCGGTGATTGCCCGCCACGACTTCCCTTCTGAATGGCGAATCCTCCTTGCCACCCCGGCAGTCCCTGAGGGTGCGAGCGGGAACATTGAAACGGATATTTTCAGAAATCACTGCCCGGTACCTCTTGCCGAGGTGCAGGAACTCTCCCACGAGGTACTGATGCGGATGCTGCCGGGTATTGCCGGGCGGGATCTTGACCTGTTTGGCTCCTCGCTAAATGCCGTGCAGGGCCTCGGGTTCAAGAAGGTCGAGCTTTCCCTCCAACCTCCGCAGGTGACCAGGCTGCTTCCCGTTTTACGGGAGGCCGGGGCTGCCGGTGCCGGCCTCAGTTCGTTCGGGCCCACCGTGTACGCCGTGGGGGATACCGGTATGAAAGCGATTGAACGGGCTGCCCGGGCGTTCATGCAGGAAAACGGCGGGGGAACAACCCTGATTACATCGGCGCGGAACACCGGCGCATCGGTCAGGGTTGTATAACTGCCGGCGCCAAAAAAGATCTTTTTTTTTAAAAAAAAGGATTATTCCTGCTGCAGGAGCACGAGGCATCCGCTGATCTTGTCGTGGAGTCCCTGGCGTTTCTTAGTGAACCCGATCATGATGAACCCGATGAAGATGATAAGGGCAGAGATGTATTTTGAGAAGAACCGGAGTGTTGTCCGTGCAAAGGTCGGCTTTGAACCTCCAAGATCGGTGACGACGAGGTGCATCAGCACTTTTCCGGGTGTTGCCTGGCTGCGGGAGGATTCGAAACCGGCAAAGTAGAGCCAGGGGACGACAAAGAAGAGCATCCCGTAGGCTGCAAGGATCGGGCCGACCGCTGCATCCAGTGAACCGGCTTCCGTGAGCGTACTGTAGTGGGCACCGCTGACGGTCAGGTAATACAGATATTTGATACCGTTTGTTAAGGAGAAGAAACTGATCACGATGGTTCCCATCAGAAGGATGAGGATGAGATCCACGATGAAAGCAACAAACCTCCTGCCAAGCCCGGCATATACGCCGACTTCTGGCCCTTCGTCTTCTTCAGCGGGCGCGCTCACGGCAGGACGTGCCGCTGCGACGGACTCGATATCAGCCCCGCACCACTGGCAGAATTTTCCGGAGGCATCCGTCTCTTTTCCACATTTTGGACAGAACATTCCATAGACTCCTGATAAGTAAAGTTAAACCGGGTGTCCTTTTTAATTTAACTGTTCAATTCCCGCATTTCAGCCGTTATCGCTCACAAAGAAGGGGTTGATACCGGAAAAATGCATGCTGATAGGAAGGTCTCGGGAGCAATTTGCCTGAGCACAAACCAGAAATACCCTCAACTGCAAGCTTTCCTGCATGAAACGTACAATTTTCCTGTCAGTGTTTATCCTCATCGTGGTGTGTGCGCTTCTCGCCGGCTGCACCAGCCCGACCTCGGCGGTGATCAAACCCGCGGAGACACCAGAACCCACCCCGCCCCCCTCTCTGTCGACATCCGTGGCAACCGTGGTTGCAACCCCCAATGCGGTCGAGACTCTCCCCTCCGAACAGTTTGTGGACCTTGTCCTCTCCAAGCAGCGGCCCGACTCCTCCATCCATCTCCTTTACAATGGTGGGAAAGGCGAGGTCTTTGTCCAGAATATCTTCCTGCGGGTTACCCGCTCCGATGGCACGGTTTCCGAACAGTACATGAACGACGGTACCAGGAAACCCCGGCGCGGTGATGAACTGGTCATCGAAGGCACGCGGGGCAATGACCGTGCAGAGGTTTTCGTCACTACTGCGGGCAGGACCTACAAAATAATCGATAAACCCCTTACCCTTTCCTATCTTTGATTTTTTTGTTCCTGTCAACTGGTCTGATGAGTCCTGCCAATCCTTGCAGTATACCAATGCATCAGGACACTGAGTCCGGCGATGATGATGACCGTAGCCAGGAGGACCACCCACTGCTCCGTTCCTGCGGTTCCTACCGCAAGCCGGGTGAGGAGGTTGAGCGGGTTTGCCGGGAGGGCCAGGGCAAAGAGCATGACCACAACCAGCGCAGTCGAGAAGATGAACTGCGCTGCGGTACGCTCGCGGTAGTGGAGCGCCACCAGCGCCCCGAGCAGGATCAGGATGAAGGAGGTGATAGAAACGTGCAGGAGGATCAGGCCGGCATTTTCGATGGCAATGCCGTTGATGATCAGGAGGATAAGCCATGCACCCGCCTGGATCGGTACCAGGATCTCGCAGGCGAGTACCTTGCCCCAGACCATCTCGGAGAATGTGACCGGTGTGGAGATGAGCGTCTCGAGCGTATCGTGCTGGTACTCCTCCGTGATCAGGTCTATGACGAGTGCCGAGGCGATGATGGCCGGCATGAAGACCAGGAGAGGGATGAGGAGCCCGTAGACGAACTCATAAAAATCACCGCCGGAAGATTTCGGGATATTGAGCGGGAGGGGCATGTCATGCAGCCGGTCTGCCCGGATCCCGCGGAGATCTTTTTCGTATTTGAGGAAAATATCCTTGAGTTTGACATCCACGATTGCACTCTGGAGATCGTTCTGGAGCGTGTAGAGCGTGATCTTCACCGGTTCATCGGCGCCGGGTAGCGTGTCGGGCATATAGACGACTGCGGCGAGTTTCCGCTCCTTTAATGCAGCGACTCCGCTGGAGAGGTCCATCCGGTACACCCGGAAGTCCGGGCTGTTTGTCAGGTAATCGTACACCGCGGAATCGTTACCGGCATACCCGACACTGTACTTGAAACGCGAATACTTCGACAGGGACGCGGGGTCGTACATCGAGGTGAGCCCGACCATCAGGAATGAGGAGAAGAGGGCTACGAAGAGCTGGAGGAGGATGGCAAGGAGGATCGTCCGCTCGTTGAAGAGGCCGCGGAACTCCTTTCTCGCAATGATTGAGAGGTGACGGGATTTCATCCGATCCACCTCAGGATGAAGTACAGGTTATAGAGGCAGTGGACGACCATGGCGATGCACAGGCCGGGAACAAACCATCCCCTGCCCCCGAATTTCAGGCAGGTCCCTACGATCAGTACGCAGACAAAATGCAGCAGCAGGGGGAGCCAGAGCGCCCCGAGCGAGAGGAAGAGGATGCTGCCGAATACGGACTCCGAGATCTGGGCAAGGGTGACAAAGAGCAGGAGTTTCTCCCCGGCAAGGAACCCGAGTGCCGTTGCTGCACTGGCAAGCAGCAGGTTCCGGGTGGAGAAAAATGCCGGGTCCCTGGCATACAGGGTATAGATCCCAACCCCTTTTGCTATCTCCTCTATAAGTGCTGCGAACAGCAGGAGGAGCACGAGCGAGTAGGGCATGGGCAGGTTGAAGAAAAGCACGAGGCACATCAGCTGCACCATGAAGACGAACGGGATGGAGAACCCCGTTATCAGGAAGAGGGAGACGAACGGCCGCTTCGTTGATATGATTTCGGAGAGGAACTCCCGCATCCGCGTAAAGAGGCCTTTTTCAGAAAAGAGCCGTTCCTCCTTGAAGTTCCGGGCTGCGACAAAGAAGAGCACGGCACCGGTCAGCCAGAAGAGAGAGGTGGAATACAGGTAATCTGTCACGGTCCAGGTAGTCCCCTGCAGGGTGAGGACAATAAGGGTCAGGGGAGAGATAAGGCTGACGACATGGACGTTGGCAAAGATGCTCGGGAAGAAGAGGTACGAGGTTGCAACCGTCGAGAAGAAGATAGAGATGAACGAGAGCTCCTTGAAACTCCGTGCGAGCATCCCGATGATGAGTGCGTTGGCAAGGAAGAAGATGATAACCGGGATAAGGGGGAGGATGATGAGGGGGGATGCCCTGAGGTAGAGCGTGAGCCCAGCGCAGATGGCCACCATCCCGCAGAAATACGGGAGCGCTTTTCCGATGAGGATCGATACGGTACTGACCGGTGTGGAGAGGAGGATCTCGCCTTTGCGCTCGATCCGCTCGTTCATGATACTCATCATGAAAAACTGGGAGGTGAAGTAGAGCGGGAAGATGAAGACGAAGATGAGAATGATCGAATCGAACGGGAGAGGTGGCGAGAGCTGGGACGGGGTCTTGAACCTACCCATCGGGTTTTCTGATGAAAGGACCTCGGTGTAGCGGGAGATCTGGGTGTTTTTCGCACTGGTTTTTACCAGTTCCTGCCGGAGTTCCTCCCGGGAAAAGTCAAGCGTCGGCGAAGGGGTAGGAATATTTTTAATCTCCCCTTCCGGGACAGGGCTCTGCCTGCCTGGGGCCACACTCACGTACTGGCCGCTCTGGGTTGAGAGGAAATTTAGCTCGCTTTTCACTGACTGGGTGTCGATCCAGAGCGGGTACGCGGCGAAGAGATCCTCCTCGCTGTTGTAAATACGGTTGACATATTTGGCATAATCCCGCTCAAGGGTCTTGATGGCCGCTTTGCCCTTCTCGGTCGATTGTGCGGTCACCTTCCCGTTGACAACGACAAGATCGAATGCATTGCGGTTGGCAACAAGGGTGGGGGCATCGAGAAGATACACGGAGAACCGGAGATCGCCAGCCAGCAGTTCTGCAAGGGCCGGGTCATCGACACCGGCCTCGTACATCCCGTCCTGGAGATGCATGCCGCTCTGGGCCGCAAACCCGGTAACGATGACAAGGAGGATGAACAGGATGACGGCGAGGGGCAGGACATCCCTGCTCATCATGGTGAAGGATTTTTTTACCTCCCACCGTGCAATGGTAACGATGTCTGCAGGCATTCCCATGGTGTTTCCTTCCCTCCCGGTCCCTTTACGGGCGCCGGTATGAATGTACGGGTGATTACTACCATTGTATCAGGCAATGGGTAAAATAGTAACCGGTAACGGCACTTTTTCCTGGCTCCTCACCACTTATGCGACCTCTATCTGGATGGCATGATGCAATGGTAATTACGGAGTCACGCGACAACCGCATTGTTAACAATATACGAATAGTTCAGCTCCCTGGCAAGGAGCGGCATGAGGTTATCGGTATCGTAAAAGACCCGCTGGAATTCCGGATCCCAGGTCGAGAATTTGACGTCCATGAACCGCTCGATCTTGGTAATATCTGCATAAATCTCCCTGCTGGATCTCCAGTCGTCCGGTTTTTTGGGGTAAATCTGGTATTCCTTGTCGGCGATCGCGATCAGTTTATTCACATGGTATCCCTGCCCGGTCAGGTTGGCCATCGCTTCCAGATCTCCGATTGAAAACGTGTAAAGGCTGATCAGGCCGGACCCCCCGCAGGTGGTCCACATACGGGGGTGGGTGTGGATGATGACGTATTGTCGGTCTTTTTTCATATGCTCAAGGAACCGCTCCCCCTTAATCTGCCAGTAATCCCCCTTGATGAACACGGACTCCCCGGTATTCATATCGATCAGGTACCCGAGTTCCTTGGAAATTTTTACTTCGCAGTCCTGTGTTCCGTCGGGATGGGTGATGACGGTATCTGCGATATCGCTATCGATGTAGTTGTTCAGTTTGTTCCGTGCATCCACGATCCTGGCATTGAGAGCTTCCGCAGGAAGTGATGTCGGTGTTAGGGAAAGGGCCGGTGCCGTTGTAGCGGGTCGGGGTATATCCCGGGTGGGGAGAGGTGTCTGATGGGTTGTCACAACCGGCGGAACGGGTTGTGTTGTAACATCCGGTGCTAGAGGTGGTGTTTCCGTGATACCCGGCGGGGCAGGCACCAGATTTTCCTGTGGCTCAGGTACAATACACCCAGCGGACACGAGTAACAGGCTGAGTGCAAGGAAGAGCAAAGCTCTGGTCATGGGGAATTCCCTGTTGGTTGTTGTGCCATAAAACCTGATCAATCATCAATAAGTACTCATCCCAACTTATATCACCAAAACCACACAAGTCTCCCATAAGGCAATATTCCATGATCACCGCCCGTAACCTCACCAAGGATTTCGATGGCTTCCTTGCTCTCGACGACGTCAGTTTCGAGTTCGAGGACGGGGAGATATTCGGTATCATCGGCCACAACGGGGCTGGCAAGACCACACTCCTGAAGATCATTTCCGGGCTCATTGCACCCAGTTCCGGCGAACTGTTCGTCAATAATATCGATGTTGTAAAGGATCCCCTCACCCTCAAGGCAACCCTTGGCTACCTGCCTGAGGAATCGCGGCTCTACGAGACAATGACCGTCGAGAACTACCTTGCGTTTTTCGGTGAGATCTACGGACTTTCGCCGCAGGAGATCCGCGTCCGGTCAAACCAGCTCTTTGCCGCCCTCTCGCTGGAACCAGAAGGGAAGAAGATCGGGGAGTTTAGTAAGGGGATGAAGCGGAAAGCCGCGATCGCCCGCTCACTGATCCATGACCCGAAGTTCCTTGTCTATGATGAGGCAACGAGCGGGCTTGACCCGATGACATCCCGCTTTATCGCCGATTACCTCCGGAGGCTCAGGTCCGATGGGAAGACGATCGTCCTCTCGGCGCACAACCTCTACCAGGTCGAGGCGATCTGCGACAAGGTTATGATCTTACGGCGCGGGAAGATGGTCGCGTTCGGCTCCATGAAAGAGCTCCGCGAGCAGTTCGGTTCGCTTACGTACACGATCTTCTTCTCCATTGATAACCCGGGAAAACTCATCGGGCATTCCAAGACCTACCGGCAGGAGGAGGGGTTCTATGTCTGCGATGCGGAGAGCATGGGAGAACTCAACGAGTGTACCGGGCTCATCGGGGAGGCCGGGGGGAAAATCGAGAAGATCGAGTCCCGTTACCCGTCCCTTGAGGAGATGCTCCTCAAGATCGGGAAATAATGATACACAACCCATAAATTTTCGGGCGTGCAGGTTCTTTCATGCATGCTGCAGTCAAGATCGTCGTTATTCTTTTTGCCCTTGTCCTTGCCGCGATATTCGGTATGGCAGCAACCGGCTTCTGTCCTCCGGCAGGTCCATGGCCGCAGCCGCCGTGGTGCGGCAGTACCGGTTCCGCAACCGGTGTTCCTGCAACCGTTGCCGTCTATGTATCGGTGCCGCCGGATAATTCCGGCAACCCTGTTCTGTTCGCCCGCGAGGGATATGCTCCCAATCCCATGACCCCTGCAGGTTCCGATGGCTGGACCACCACCCTCCCGGCAAAGACCGGGGAAACGCTCTCCTACCGGTATTCTTCCGGGGGTAAGGATTCCACAGGAACCTACTCTGCACAGGTCGGCATGCCGGATTCCCGGCTGAACGACGGGGTCTGGGGATGGCAGGGCATGCCGTTTTCCCCGAAATTCGCAAACGGGTTCTCCGTGGGGCTCTTCATGAGCGATACGTGGGGGAAGAATTACAATATGGCGATGTTCGAAGACACCCGCACCAATACCGCTTCCTCGTTTGCGGCAGCAGCGAAGACCGGCGCATCCCAGGTATATGTTACTGATTTCCAGCGTGCTGTCTTTGACAACGCAAGTGCCGACTGGGTAACGGATACGGGCTACCATTACGAAGGAGATATCTTCGCAAACGATATGCGGGACGAAGTCATGACGCAGGAAGACATGAACCGCCTTGCAGCAACAGCCCATGCTCACGGTATGAAGATTGGCTGGAAGACCAGCGTGCACTTCGTTGATATCGGAAAATACATTGCTTCCGGCATTTCCGGAAACATTGCCGGCGATACTGCAAAAGACTGGGACCGCTGGTCGAAAACACCGCGCACATCTGCATGGACACGGGATTATTTCACCAAATACCGGGCAATGCTTCTTGAAAAGGCAGCAATGCTGAATGCAGCAGGATTTGATGAGATGATCATCACCCCCGGCTGGAATACCCCAAACTTCCATCCTTGCGAAAAAGAGGCTGACGATCTCTGGAAATCGACTATTAATGACGTGAAAGCAACGTTCCGGGGAAAGGTCGGGGTCGTGCTTGACACGTACGGGTTCATGGATGGGAAGAACGGTGATGAGGACTGGACGCAGTACGATTACTATACGGCAGCCGACACCTGTTATTATTTCCTGTACACGATTCCACCCCGGTACGTGACCTCGCAGGACACAGACCAGCCAACCCTTACCCGCGAGTTCAGCGCCTATCTGGACACCCTTGAACAGAATGCAAAGGCAAAAAATATCAGTATACGACTCGTCCCCGGGATCTTCTCCTATAAGGGCGGGGTAATCGCAAACCGCTTCGACATCGATCCGCTCGATATCAACAATCCTGCAGTCAGGGCTGCACAACCGGACTGGATCGGGCAGGCCGATGCCTACGATGCACTCTTCACTGCGGCGAAAGGGCGGGAGCATATCAGCGGGATCATGCCCAACGGGTATGCGTGGGATGACTCGATGGATCCGGCGGTGCCAGCGAAGATCAGTATAGGGATTCAGTACCGGACCAAGCCTGCAGAAGGTGTGATCACCAAGTGGGCACAGGCAGTGAAGGCCGGCAAGTGAGTACCGGTGTTCCTGTACCTTTTTGGCGGTATTCCTGCACATATCCCGGTCGGGCTCACATACCGTCTTATCAACCCAGCCCGCTAAGAGAAAGGGATGGATTCTTTTTTTATCCGGCCCGAACTCCCGGAAGACAACGAAGCAATTTTTGAGGTGAACCTCCAGGCGTTCGGGCAGGATGGCGAAGCACGGCTGGTCGATGCCCTGCGGGCTGACGGGAACATCAATCCCGAACTTTCCTTAGTCGCCGTCCATGGCGAGAGGATTATCGGTCATATCCTCTTCTGTCCCGTTGCAATCGTTTGTGGTGACCGGGAAACCTCAGCCCTTGCGCTCGCCCCCCTTGCAGTCCACCAGGACTACCAGTGCAGGGGTATCGGGGCGGCCCTCATCGAAGTGGGACTGAATGAATGCCAGCGTCTCGGCCACCGCATCGTGATCGTGGTCGGCCACCCGGGATACTATCCGCGTTTCGGTTTTACCGTGGCAAAGGAGTCCGGTATCTCTGCCCCGTTCCCCTGCCCGGATGAGGCGTTCATGGCGCTGCCCCTTGAACCCGGTGCTCTCGACGGGATCTGCGGCATGGTGCGGTACCCCGACGCATTCGATGCGGTCGGGGCCCACACATCCTGATTTACCGTATCTTTTTTTTTATCACATGGCAATGCCGGACCGTGCCGTTCCCGGCCAACCCATACACCATTATACCTTCATCTGCCAACCTACCATGAGAGATGGTGGCTGTCATCCCCTCCCCCAACGACAACGACCTGGAAAAGTATCTCTGTACCTTCAGGAGTCCTGCGGGCCTCCCGACAGCAAGGGATACTGTTACCCCGGGGTCCGGGGATGTCACCCTGTTCACCAACGAGTTCTGGACCTCCCGCCAGCGCCAGGCCACGTCAATCCATGAGATCTCGTACCGGGCCTGCTTCAAACCCCAGCTTCCCCGGTTTTTTATCGAATTCCTGACCCGGAAAGGAGACATTGTCTATGACCCGTTCAGTGGGAGAGGTACGACTGTCCTCGAGGCAGGGCTTCTCGGGCGATGTATCGTGGCAAATGATGCAAACCCCCTGTCACGTATCATGACCGAACCCCGGTTTTTTATACCGGATCCCGCCGTAGTGGAAAAACGCCTGGAAAGCATTCCCGTACGGTCCGAACCGGCAGATATCGATCTCTCCATGTTTTACCATCCCGACACCGAACGGGAGATCGTATCCCTGCGGGAATACCTTCTTGAACGGAGCGCGAAGGTCCGGCTCGATATGGTCGACCGCTGGATAGCGATGGTTGCAACGAACCGCCTGACCGGGCATTCAAAAGGGTTCTTCTCGGTCTACACCCTTCCCCCCAATCAGGCCGTTTCCCCGCAGAGCCAGGAACGGATCAACCGGAAACGGGCGCAGGCCCCCGAATACCGGGACACGCACAGCATCATCACAAGGAAAACCCGCAGTCTCCTGCGTTCGGTTACCGCGTTCCAGAAGCGAAACCTGGCCCGTGCCGGGAAGACCGCTTTCTTCCTGACCGGCGATGCACGCGAAACCCCGGAAATCAGGGCCGGGTCCGTCCAGCTGACGGTGACCTCCCCGCCCTTCCTCGATATCGTGCAGTACCGTGAAGACAACTGGCTGCGCTGCTGGTTCAATGGTCTCGATGAAGGAGCGATCGGGAAGAAGATCACCATGGCACGTACCGTGGATAATTGGAGTAACGTGATGGGCCGGGTCTTCTCGGAATTATTCCGGATTACCCGTCCCGGAGGTTACGTGGCGTTTGAAGTAGGGGAGGTCCGCAAGAAGACCATCCGGCTGGAGGAACATGTCGTCCCTCTCGGGAGGGAGGCCGGGTTCACCTGCGAATGCATCCTTATCAACCAGCAGATGTTCACCAAGACCTCCAATATCTGGGGTGTGGACAACAACACCTGCGGTACGAATACGAACCGGATCGTACTCTTCAAAAAACCCGGCCAGAGGGGGGATTCATGATGATATTGCCTGAAATCCCTGCAAATCTTGATATTTATCAAAAAAAGAACGTATGGTGTGGCGCAGGATATGTACCGTGGATCGCATGATCGCCGGCAGGCCATCCGGAGTCTGATGATATGGCGATGACACGTTTCATTCTCCCGGTACTCCTTACCCTTCTCGCACTATCATTTGTCGGTGTCCCGGCAGCTGCGGTCACGGATAACGGACCCATAAGTCCGGGCAATCTTGCCATCCTCCAGTCCCACCTCGCGTGGAACGCATACACCACGGAAGTGGAGATGAATGCCGCGATCACGTATATCTCTCCGCTTTATGGAACAGACACCCTTCGGCTGAATTCATTACTGGCTGAGTTCAGGAGCATGGAAGCAGGCATTCCGGCAGTCAGTTCCCTGCAGGAGTACCGCAACCTCACCCGGAATATGCGGGACCTTACCTCGCAGTTTCATGACGAGACCATGACCCAGCTGATACTCGGGCAGACAACGGGTAATCCTCTCTCCCTCCCGATCAGCACAGCAAAGACCAACAACCCCTATATCGAAGAAAAAAAGAACGCCTACTGGAATACCCGCAAAACAAACCAGCTGAAGGATTTCGATGCCTGGGTTTTTTCCGCCCAGGGTGCCCTTGATACGCTGAAAACACAGGGGTATGACACCTCAAAAGCCCAATGGACCCTCGACACGATCTCCTCAAAACGGCCGGAAATCCAATCAGCCCTCGAGTCGAAAAACGAGAACCAGATCCTCTATATGAATAGTGCTGTGTACCCATTGACGCAGCAGCTCGGGCAGCAGGTTATTGATGCCCAGAGCCAGGTATCAGAGCGGCAGAAGATGGAGTACCTGGTTGAAGAGGGATACCGGGCAGTGTTCCGGGCAGATACGATGAACAATGATCTTGTTGTCATCCTGCTCGATATCGGCCCGGCAGAACCCGTCCTGAAAAAGACCAAGACCGATCTTGCGGCAACAAAAATCATGCTCGCAACCGGAAACCTCCCGCTTGCAAAGACCCCGCTCACCCTCGTAAAAAAAGACCTCAAGGACCTCTCCTCGGCTTACCGGGATATCGGTATTACTGCAAACCTGCCCCCTGATGTTGCAGCAAACCTCAAATCCCTTGTCATCGTGCTTGACAATACCGCAGACCAGATGGAGATGAGCTAAATGACGATCACGCCCCGGGTAATCGCATGCATCTCCCTTGTCCTGGTACTATTCCTGCTTATCTCTGCAGGGTGTACTACCATCCCCGGGCCGGAGCCACGGACCGTCCAGATCCCTGTAAAAACCACCATTCCCGTGACGCCTCCCGTGAAGATAACTCCGGTAAAAACCATCACGACGACACCCCTAACCGTACCCCCCACGCCCCCCCCAGCCCCGCTTCCGACAACGGTTATACCGGCAGCAGGTTCCGGGCAGGATGGTTCCGTATCCCAGACCTGCGCCCAGCAGAGTGGCGGGATTGCGCAGCCCGGGGAGACGTGTCCCGGTGCGTGGCTTGTTGCATCGGATACGTTCAGCTGTTGTTCGCAAAAACCGGTACGGGAGGCATCCCATAACACGAGTATCACCGTTGAACCCTTTACGCTGGTGATCGATATGGATGATACCTTCCCGACAATCCAGCAGTGATCGACGGCCCATTTTTTGGTATTGCCGGCCAATACGCCGGATATGGCCGGCTGGAAGCACGCATTAAGTATGACCAGAACAAACCTGTTACCATGGTCACCCGTATCAGGCGGTATGCGCAGATCGTCGATGTGCTGAGCCAGTATGGTTTTGGCATCGGCCTTGAAAAGATCTTCCCGGGGAAGGCGCGGTTCCGGCTTCCATCATCGGGAAAAACCGCCGAAACGTCAACTGTCTATGAACGGATACGGCTCGCACTGGAGGACCTCGGCCCGACCTTTGTGAAGTTCGGACAGATCATGAGCACGAGGACGGAACTCCTGCCTCCGGAGATGATCGAGCAGCTCAAGAAGCTGCAGGACCATGCCAAACCCGTCCCCTTCTACCAGGTGATGGAGGTTATCCGGGAAACGTGTCCGAACTGCGAGGACTGGTTCCTCGAGATCGAAGAGACCCCTGTCGCATCTGCATCCATCGGGCAGGTCCACCGCGCGGTTTTACGGGACGGCACGAAAGTCGCCGTGAAGATCCAGCGACCCGGTATCGGTGAGATCATCGAGACGGATATCGGGATCCTTCAGTCCATGGCAGAGAGGATCGAGACGGTCTTCCCCGAGACCCGGGTGTATAACCCGGTCGGGATGGTCGACGATTTCGCGCACCAGATCGTAAAAGAGCTGGATTTCACCCGCGATGCCCGCAACGCAGACCGGATGGCCCGGAATTTCCGGGATGTCCCGGGAATAAAGTTCCCGAAAATTTACTGGGAATTTTCATCGCCCCGCCTTCTCGTGATGGAATTCATCGAAGGGGTACGGATAGATAATCCCGAAGCGATCGTTGAGATGGGTCTCGACCCGCATGAGATCGGTGTCCGAGGGTTCCACGCGTACCTTAAGATGATCTTCGAGGACGGGTTCTTCCATGGCGACCCCCACCCTGGTAACCTGCTCGTGACAAAAGAGGGTGACATTGTCTTCCTTGACTTCGGGATCGTGGGAATCCTTCGGCCGGAAAAACGGCAGAACTTCATCAACCTCCTGTTTGCACTGGTCAATGACGATATCGAACTGATGATCCGATCGCTGGAAGGGTTCGGGATCGTCATCGCCGAAGAGGACCGGGAAGCCATCAGGGATGACCTCTATATCATGATGCATGATTTCGGTGGCGGGGAGAGCGGGGTATCCCAGGTAAACTTCAGGCTCGTGGTGACCGAACTCACCGAAGCGATGCGCCGTTACCAGCTCAAGGTGCCGATGAACCTCATGCTCCTCTTAAAAGTCTTCATGATGGTGCTCGATATTGGCGTGCGTCTGGATCCGCAGTTTAACTTTGGCAAGGAAGTCACGCCCTACCTGATGAAGCTTGCCGACACCAACACCCTCTCGGCCGGGTATGTCAAGCGGGCCTCCATGACCGTCCTCGAAGCCGCCGATGCTATCCTCGATATGCCCCGCAACCTCAACCTGATGCTCCGTCGCCTCTCCACGGGAACATTCAAGCTCGAGATCGTTGATACCGACATCCAGAAACTGCAGATGGCCCTTGACAAGGCAAGCGACAAGCTCATGATCGGCCTGGTTGTTGCCGCCCTCGTGGTCGGGTCATCGCTGGTCATCGCGAAGAACCCCGTGGACCTCCCCAAGGAAGTCTCCTACCTCGCCATCGCAGGATACACAGCAGCCGTGCTGACCGGGTTTTATGCCATTTACCACGTCATCTTCCTGAAGTTCCGCATGGAGCGGTAGACCCGTCCCGTCCGGTGTGCCGGTCAGCCGCACTCATTTTTAACAATCTGCCACCGGGCGGCTTTTTCATCAAGACGCATGCGGGCATTTGCCGGGCTTGTTGATGGGAGGATGGTGCAGGGAACCGGGATATCCCGGAATGTCCGTCCATACAGCCGGGCCGCAGTACTACCGTTCAGGGCTATGAGACAGATGGAAGGATGGCCTGAAATAAATTCACGGATACCATTGGGGACCACATCCCGGATCCGGGAATCGGCACTCCCCGGCCGCGAACATGATCTGACGACATCCCAGAGTGCGATGTGATTCTCTGCAATACGGGCGACCCGGGTCGCATACGGGAGCCCGGCGTCAATACCAAGGAGCAGTTCCATAATCTTCCAGAACTGGTTCTGCGGGTTTCCATAGTACTCGCTGTGCAGGAGGGATTTTCTACCGGGGAAGCTCCCCAGTATCAGGACCCGCGGGGCGGCTCCAACAATGGGATCGAGCCCTGAAGCCTGGCCGGATGGGCAGAATTCAGGTGGCTTTGCCATAGGCAAACGAAAAATAGAAAATGGGGATTTTCACGGCCCTTTGAAATAGAGGTTGCAGTGGCACTGGCCGTTTGTCGCAATCTCTTCCTTATGGTAGACGCAGGGGCACTCGATCGCCCGGTCTTTCTCCTCATCCCCGCTCCGGAGCCGGCACGGGCAGTAGGGCCTCCCGAATTTTGTCTTGTTCCGCACCAGCCCCCTGATGACGGTGGTGAGCTGCTTTATGTCCGTATTGAGGGTAAAACCCATCTTGTGGGCATAGGCTTTTGCCCATTTGAGCATATCCGCTTCTTCTGAGGTTTCATCTGTCATGATATCTGACCGGATACTATCCCTGACACGTTATCTGCATATGAGACGTTAGTCTTTTTGCTTGGTGGGATAAGAAGACCTGTGCATTCCCTTTTTAGGCTCAGCGTTTTTTCCCGGTCCTGGTGATCCTTGTTGCGACCCGGTTGTAGGTTGCCATCACATCGCCCTTGTTGAAGCGGTATACGTCCTTGTCGAGGGATTCCCCGGTTTTCTTATCCCAGAGGCGCATCGAGTCCATGCTGACCTCGTCCCCAAGACAGATGCTCCTGCCTTTCCGGCCGAATTCGATCTTGAAGTCGACAAGGGTGATTCCCTGTGCTGCAAGGGATTTTACTAAAAGCCGGTTCACTTCGAGGGCGACCTTCTTGATCTTCCTGAGTTCCTGGGGCGTGGCAATTTTGAGCGCCACGATCAGGTCATCGTTGAGCATCGGGTCGTGCCGCGAGTCATCCTTGTAATCGATGACAATGACCGGAGGGTTGAGTTTTGTCCCCTCCTTGAACGGATAGTTCCTGACAATGGACCCGGCAGCCAGGTTTCTGACGATGACTTCGAGCGGGATCATCTCCAGCTCGTGGACGACCATGTGGCGGGGATCGAGCATCTTCACAAAATGCGTCTTTATGCCGTTCTCCTCAAGATACCGGAAGAAAAATGCCGACACTTCGGCATTGTAACTGCCCTTGTTCTTGAGCACGTCTTTCTTGCCTCCGTCGAATGCCGTGATGTCATCGCGGAATTCAACGATGAGCTTACCCTTGGTATCGGTACGGTATACGGTCTTGGCCTTGCCGGCATAGAGGAGTTTCTTCTGCTTCAACATCCACCGCTCCTTTGCTGTACTGTTTGGCTGAGCCGGCTTATTAGGGGTTGCAAATCCGGAGGGTACCACCCGCGTTCGATGTACTGCGGGTAGATGCAGAGCCGTTCTTTCAGCAGGGCATCCCCGGCGATGGTTTTGAGTTCCTCAAATGCAGGCCATGGGTGTTCCGGGTTGACATAATCGATTGTGAGCGGGGAGATCCCCCCGAGGTCATCGACACCGCAGGATATGAGCGAGGCCGCATCGATGAGGTTTGGGGGGATCTGGACGGCGATATCGCGCGGGAGAATATCCTTTGCCATCCGGATGGTGACGCAGATCTCGTCAGTTGATGGTACCGGGTTGTGTTCGAGCGGCGTTCCGGGTTTCGGGCAGAAGTTCTGGATGATGATCTCCTGGATATGCCCGTACCGTTTGTGCAGGTCCCGTATGGCAAAGAGCGAGTCCTCCCGGTCTGCCATGGTCTCACCTATTCCCAGCAGGAGCCCGGTTGTGAACGGGATCTTCAGCCTGCCGGCATCCTCCATCATCGCGAGCCGCACCTCCGGTGACTTTCCCTTCGATGTGGCATGTGCCGGGATCTCAGCGGTGGTCTCAAGCATTAAGCCCATGCTGGCATTGACCGCCCGGAGCCTGTCCATCTCATCGTAGGTCAGAATCCCGGCATTTGTGTGCGGGAGCACACCGAAATGGATACTGCGCCGGCACATAGCCTCGCAGTAGTCGAGGATGGTAGCGTATCCTGCTGCACGGATAATGCCGGAAAAACCCGGCTCCTCTTCAGGACGCTCTCCGAAGGTGAAGAGCGCCTCGGTACACCCGATCGCCGCACCGCTTTGCAGGGTCTGCTCGACTGCGTCCTGCGCCATCAGGCACCCGGGCTGGACCGGCGTGCGGAAACAGCAGTACCCGCACCGGTTGCGGCAGACCGTGGTCAGCGGCAGGAAGACGTTGCGCGAAAAGGTGATGGTGCGGTGCGGTATCATAGTTGGTGTATCAGCTATTGACGGAATATCCCTTTGAATTTTTTGTATCAGAAATTATCCCATTTTCTCGAGATTTTTTATTAAATGAACGGGATCTGGTTACCCCAATCATATGGTACCATGTTACAGGTTTTTTGTAGTGCGGGAAAAATAAAGAAGAAATCGCTGGAACTTTGAGATCACTATATTTATATTATATAACTCCGATGTTTCTGTATACGTGTGGTGGCAGAATTGATTACCGGTAGGTTCAGATTCAGGACAATTTTGATTTTACTCTGTCTGGGACTTCTTATCTCGACAGTCTTTGCAACCGATATGACAACAAAATTCAGGATAACGCCTTCGAACGGTTTCAACAATGATACCGCCCGGGCGATTACAAGTATTATCTCTGCTGATGGTCTGGGGGGTAGTTTTGGTCCGACGGATGGAACAGGTATCGGGGGTATAGCGGTTAATTTATCCGATGGTACTACCTTTGTCAATGCTACCGGTGCCATTACGGTTAGTGCTGATGGTAATACCCTGACTGGCGGACAGTTTAACCTGAACGGAGTCGCGAATAAATCATGGAATGTTGTCATAAGCAATGCATCCTTTACCGCCACAAACACGTCATTGTTTGTCGTTCAGCAGGCGGATCCGATTATTTCAACCATATCCCCGACGACCGGGGGAAATAACGGTGTCATTGTCATCAACGATCTGGCAGGTACCAGCTTTTTGTCCGGTGCAGTCGTGAACATCACCAACCTTGGTTCAACGGTCATCAATGCGACCAACCTTACGGTGGTCTCTTCGACCAGAGTCAAATGCTCCATCGACCTGAACGGTGCTCCAACCGGCACATATTGGGTACGGATAACTAACCCGGGTCTTGGAAGTCCGACAGATTATAACTCCACAACAACTGGAGGGTTTACCATCACGAGCGGTGCCCCCCTGCCCACCGCCATCACCCCCAGTTCCACGGTATCAGGTAATCCGGTCGTAACAATTACCAATCTTGCCGGTACTGGATTTCAGAATGGAGCCACGATAACATTTACTAAAGCGGGTCAAACGGATATTGCGGCAACCGGTGTCACCTGGGTCTCCGCATCGAAACTTACCGGTACTGTCGATTTTACAGGTAAAACGACCGGTACTTGGAATGTGGTGGTAACAAATCCTGATGCACAAACGGGTACGATCGCCAATGGGTTTAATCTGATGCTTCAACCATCGCCAACTGCCCCCGCAGGGGATTCCGGAGATCGCAGCATAGGTGTAGGATCCACCGCCGCGACCAACGTCGCAATGTCCGGCCCGGCAGCTCCGGGACAAACGGTAACCCTCGCGTTCAACCAGCCGGTCTCTGCTTCAGCCCCGACAGCAGTCAGCCAGATTCAGGTAGTCCCTGCCCAGCAGATCAGCAGTATCGAACTGGTTGCTCAGCCAGCAACCGTCGGAACCGCGCTTGAAGTTCCCAATCGCCAGGTTGTCGGTTACGAAAAGATCGAGCTTGTGGGGGTCAACCCGAGCGCAATCAGCGGGGCCAAGATCAGTTTCGATGTGACAAAAGCATGGCTTACCGCGCACAATGTCGCCCCCGAAGCCATCAGCCTGATGCGGTACCATGACAACGCATGGGGAGATCTCCCGACCCAGCTGGTCCAGCAGTCAGGTGACAAATATTCCTATGCGGGTGAAACCACGGGTTTCTCGTACTTTGCCGTGACTGCAAAACCGTCGACGGCTTCTGTAGTGACCACGGCCGTAACCCCGGTCTCATCCGTTACGGGAAGCCCGACACTGCAGACGTTTGGCGATCTGATTGGTCAGGCTTCACCTACTGCAACCCCGGCATCCGGCAATGTCCCGCAGGCATCCCCCGTCCCGACCGTAAGCCCGCAGCAACCTGCAACAGGGTCTTCCGGAACGTCGGGTAACCTTCCGCTTCTGGTAACCGTTGTCTGTGTCATTATCGTAATCGGACTCGTCCTGGTCTGGCGATGGTGGCAGAAGAAGGATACTATCTGATTTTAAATTTTTTTCCTGTTCTGCATCAATTTACGTTCAAAACCGGACATAACCCGGAAATATTCGCGGGGAGAGCCTTGTCATTCCCATTTCCTGTTGGATAATCCTGCCTTTTACACCCTATTAATAAAAACAAACACTCCTCGCGCAGACCGGGACGGCAACTCTAATGTATCACGCAGGACTATAGTTCTGATAACCGTTCAGGATACTCTATCCTGGGGAAGCAGTATGACAGTCCAGGAAAACCCGGCAGATAATACGAGTCCAGAGACCGTTGAGTCTCTTGCAGCAGAAAATGCCCGGCTTGTGGCAAAAATCGCATTCCTGCAGGAGAAACTCCAGATCGTCGGCAGTATCACCCGTCATGATGTCCTCAACCAGCTGACCGCGATTGTCGGGTACAACGAGCTGCTGGGTATGATGATCGAGGATCCCAAACTCAGGTCGTACCTGGAAAAGGAGCGGCAGGCGGTCGACAAGATCCGGCGACAATTCATGTTTTCCAAGGATTACCAGAATATTGCAAACGACCCCCCCCGGTGGCAGAACATCCGCAACCTTATATTCCGTGCCGGTGAACTGGTCGATCTTAAGGACGTGCGCCTTATCGCAGAGACCGGCACGGCATCTGTCCTTGCAGACCCGCTGCTTGAACGGGTCTTCTTCCACCTGCTCGATAACGCCGTCCGTCATGGCGCGACCCTGACCGAGATCCGGATCACCCTGCAGGAAACGGGATCTGGAGGAATCCTCATCGTGGAGAACAATGGGGCCGGCATTCCCGCAGAGGAAAAAGGAAAAATTTTCGAGCGCGGGTATGGCAAGGGTACCGGGTGGGGACTGTTTTTAGCCCGGCAGATCCTTGCCGTCACCGGTATGATGGTTACAGAAACCGGCGATCCGGAAAAAGGCGCACGGTTTGAGATTACCCTCCCTGCCGGATCTTTCCGTATGCAGGAGTGAGTACCCCCGGATTCGGTGAAAAAATTAATTCTTTTTCCACCGCCAGGAAAAACGGATCGCGTTCTTCGGGCAGTTGCCGATGCAGTTCCCGCAGGTGATGCACTCCGGGTTCTGCATCCTGTTCTCCTCCACCATCTTCTGCACCGGCAGGCTCATCGGGCAGGCCGTAGTGCACTTATTGCACCTGATGCAGTCCTTTGATTCTGACTCCAGGTGGAGTGAGGGTATTTTCAGCAGGTCTTTGAGCCCGGTGATCCCGATGAACACCACCGACATGGGACAGAAGTATTTGCATATCCCCCTCCTGCCGAGGACCAGCACAAGGATAAAAACCCCGATTGTCATGGCATAGAGGAAGGCATACATTGCTGCAGACCAGGGGGGGAGACCGCTCCCGAGACCATAGAGCGGGTCGAGGACGAGGCCCCCGGAACCTGCTGCAAGGAAGACTGCCCCGCCAACCCAGAGGGCCGCAAGCAGGTACTTGACGTACCGGAGGTAAGGAACGGCGCGAAGATCGGTTTTTACCACACGGTCGATGATCTCCTGTTCAGCCCCCAGCGGGCAGAGATACCCGCAGAACGCCCTGCCGACAATAAACGTAACGGCAAACGCCAGGACCCAGAAGATCAGCCCTGCAGCGATCACGCCGTTTGAAAGCCCCACCATCATAACATAGGGTGAGATAAAGACAAACGTCACCGACATCAGGATGAACGAGAGGACAAGGACGGCAGCCCGGAGTTGTTGTCGATTCATGGTACTGTCTGGGAAGGGAAAACGGATATTTGTTCCACTGCTGCCATATCCTGTACTGACAGGAAGATTTCCTGTATGAGAGCCCCCCGCCGTCGCCCGCTCATGAAGGATGAAGGGGTTATGCGGGAATGGCGAAGAAAAAAGGTGCGTTATTGACGGTGTTTTTCCATTCGTTCAGGATCGATTGCTATGTATACATCGATCTCCTTGTCCTTGGGCCGGGTGAACCGCTGGTCGTACACTTCGAAGTCGAAGGTATAGGTCCGGGGGAGATCGGAGAGCCAAACGGAACTCCAGACTTCGAGGAGAGACTGGGGCATCTCCCCCTTTGCCGTGAAATGGGCATAGGTCTGGGCCGGGATACGCCGGACTGCCATACCTTCCGGCACGGTATTTGCCCGCGTAACCCCGCAGCCGATCAGGAACGCATACTCTCCCTTCCAGTCCGTTTCATAATCGGAATAGACCGCATACATCGCCGGAGGAACGGAACGGTTCTGTATCTTCGCGGCGGCATTTTTCACAAGAAATTCCTTCCATACCGCAGGAATATCCTCGATGCTCCTTCCATCCGCATTGCACGTGCGGCGGGTCACGCCGACCACGGTGAGTTCCGGCATTTTTTTCATGCTGAACGCGAGATCTTCCATTCATAAAAAGGTCGGTGGCAGAGTAGTTAAACCGTATCCTGCACCCTGGCGGAAGTCTCTTCGTGCGCATATCAGCACCTTTTTTTCATCTGCCGGCATACCCCGGTATACATGTGTCCCCACGCGCTCATCCCGTATAAGCCAAAGAACCCGAAGACCCGGCTCTCCGCAATTCTTGAGCAGGATGAGCGCGAGAAATTCGCTGAGGCAATGCTTGAGGATGTGCTCGGTGCCCTGAAGGAGATGTGCTGCATGCCGGTGATTGTCGGGACAGAGCTCTTCGACAGCGATGTCGTCCAGGTAACCGTGAAGGATGCGGACCTCAACCAGACGCTCAACGAGATCCTCCCGAACACCCTGCGGGATCTCCTGATCATCATGGCCGATCTCCCGCTTGCTGACGAGGCCTCGCTCAAGCGCCTGACGATGACCGAGAAGGACATGGCAATCGTTCCGGGCCGTGGCGGCGGGACGAATGTCATCTACCTTAAGGAACCGTGGCGGTTCAGGGTGAATTATTACGGCGCCAGTTTCGCAAAACATATGAAAATCGCAGAAGAGGCCGGTCTCTCGGTGGAAGTGATCGATTCGTTCCGGCTCCATACGGATATCGACGAACCGGACGACCTTGTAGAGCTGCTCATCCATGGGAGGGGCAGGAGCAGGGCATATCTCGAAGAGCTCGGTTTTGCCCTTTCCGATGAGAAAGGGCGGGTTGGGGTAGTCCGCAAACGATAGGATTATGAATTCTCATGGCAGAATGCCATGTTATGCGGGAAATTTCAGGATCATCGCTCATCGAACTCCTGCGTTTGCAGGATCCTGATCTCAATGCCATCATATCCACGTACATCGCCCGGTTCAATGCGTCCTATGGGGATCCAAAGGCGGAATGCTGGGATATCAGTAAAGAGGACTGGCAGCGGTATGAATTCCTTGGCGACCGCGTCCTGAACCTGATCGTTGCGCAGACCCTGTTCAGCCAGCGCCCGGAGATCCTCAATGAAGGGGAGATGACAGCAGTCCTTGGCTGTGTCGTTTCGAACAAGTCGCTGGATTCCCTGATCCGGAAATATGATGCCCACCGGCTCCTGGTCCCGCACGTGATCGGGGGACAGGACTGCTATGGCGAGCGGATTACCGGGGGGGCATTCGAGGCCTTTATCGGTTCGCTGTACTGCGAGGTTGGTCTTGATGACGTTGCGTATTTTGTCAATACGGTTCTTGCGCAGGAACTTGAGAACTACAACCCCCGCCAGAACACGATTGGGATCCTGCAGGAATACGCCCAGAAGAGGGGAGATCCCCTTCCGGTTTATACGGAAACAGCACGGACCGGTCCCGAACACAAACCCCAGTTTTCTGTCAGGGTTACCCTTGCAGACGGGAGGTCATTTGCAGGGTCCGGCCTTTCCCTCTCCGAAGCAAAGAAGGCCGCGGCACGGGAAGCTCTTGTGCATTGTGCAGGCAGGTAATTGATCCTGATTAAAACCCCGTCTCCCCCCGGTCACGTACCACAGCTTTAATGGGATATCCCTTCTACCGGAACATACAGCACGAAGCAGCAGGTATCCATGTTTGAGAGATTTTTTGAGCGGGACACGTCCGGGAGCCTGAAGGGGCTTACGCTTGAATGGAAATGCCCGGACTGTGCCGGGCTCAACTTCAGGATTCTCGGGAAAGGTGCGCGTGATTCCGGTGAATACCATAACCACTGCCGGTACTGCAGGGCAAAATTCCGCATCCTGTTTGAAAAACCCCGGACTCTCGTTGAGGGTGAAGAAGAGTTTATGGGCCGGATCGCGGAAGATTATATCACGTCGGAGGAGCGGTTCGACATGATCCGGGATTTTGCCGAGATAGCCTCCCTCAAGGTGGACCGTGCTCTCCCGGGGGTTATTAAGGAAAAAGAGAAGGCACTGGAAGAAAAGATTGCCTTTGCCCTGCGCCGACGGCGGTAATATCTGTCCCGGGAGGCTATTTCACCACGAGAACCCTGCAGGGGGCCGAGCGGATGACGCTTTCCGCTACACTCCCGAGCAGGAAGCGCTCAAAACCCCGCTTCCCCTGGGTCCCGATCACGATGAGATCAATCTCCTCTTTCTGGGCATACTTTACGATCGCCGCTGCCGCTTTGCCTTCGAGAATGACCGTTTTGAGATCAACTCCCGCGGCAAGGGTACTGACGCGGGCAAGCGTCGTTGCGGCCTCACTCTGGAGGAGGGCCCAGGTATCGCTCATGGCCCCTTCCGCGGATGTGGATTCGAATGCGCTGGTGTCGGCCACGTATACGGCATGCACTTCTGACCCGCACAGCCTGCCGATCCGTACTCCCTCCTCGACGGCAGCCCTGTTACGGTCCGACCCGTCTGTTGCAATCAGGATCTTCTTAAACAGTCCCGTTGTCATATCATGTTCCTCCCGGATTCTCTCTCACGTGATAATCTCGCGTTCCTTCCAGATACCTCTTGCGGCTCTGGTGGGGTAAAATTCTGCAACAAAATAATAACCACTGACGGCTCACCTGCGGTGCCTGGCAAAGACCCCCATGAAGAGACACTCGTCTGCCGCAATGGACTCCACGCCGATATTCTCATCGGAAACGGGAAGCCCGATCCCCCGGATGATGGCGGCAGGGGTGCATTCGTCTGCCTCGCCCATCACCAGTTCCGCAGCGGATGTCAGGTTGTCGGCTACTGCCCGTTTGGTCACTTCGAGTTTCCTGCCAAAGAGGTCGCTCCTGCCCCGGTCATCGATTACCGAGGGTATGCCGGCACACCCGATGGCTACGCCGCTGCAGCCTGCACGCATCGCGTGCGTACGACTGTCGGCGATGATCACGCCAATCTTCGCTCCGGATGCCTGTTCGATCTCATTCCTGATCCTCCGGGCGCTTGCATCGGGATTTGCCGGGAGCGGCGTGACACATCCCGGCGGGGCATTGGATGCGTCAACACCGGCATTCGGGAGAAGGGTGCCGCCTTTCATGCAGAGGAGGAACCCCGGGATGCCCCCGACAATAGAATCGCTCTCGCGGAGGACTACCTCGGTCGTTGCCGCATCCATGCCGTACTTCTCGGCAAGATGCCGGGCGCGGGGCGTGGGGGTGATATCTGCAAGCCGGATCACGCTGCCCTCGGAGGTGGCGACCGCGGTCTCGGCAAGGACGAGGATGTCCCCGTCCCGGAAGCCCCCGCAGGTACTCCCTGCCGCGATGATGACCTTTTCAGAAATGGAATCCTTACTGCTGATGATGCCGGTCGAGAGCCCGAAGACCTCGAACGAGGCGTTCATCGCTGTTTCACCAGGCGCTCGTAGACCCGGACCAGATCAATAGTCTCTTTGACATCATGGGTCCGCACCATGGCCGCCCCTTTCTGGAGAAGGGTCATGGTGACCGCAAGGCTGCCAAAAAGCCGGTCCTCCGGATACTTGTCCAGCAGCTGGCCGATGAAGCTCTTCCGCGAGACCGCAGCAAGGAGCGGGCGGTCGTACTTCAGGAATTCGTCAAAATGCCGGGCCAGTTCCCAGTCATCGTCGACCGATCGCAGCGGGACCCAGAGCCCGATACCGGGATCGAGAACATAATTGTCGATACCGGCAGCATCACAGCGCTGCATGACGGTGGCAAGTGCGGCATGGGTGGCAGCAACCCCGACTGCATCCCCTGGCTGGGATTCCGATGCCATCACGATTGCCGGCAGGCCCGCGTCAGCAACCCGCTTTGCATATGCGGGAGACATGAGCCCGGCGATATCGTTGACCGCATGGATTTCGTGCTTCAGGCAGACATCCAGCACCCACGGGTTCATGGTGTCGACCGAGATCGTGAACCCCGTTCCTTTGAGTTCTTTGAGTGCAGCATCGATCCGCTCCGCCTCGGCAGTCCCGCTGATGGCCTGTGAGTTCGGGGCGGTGCTCCGCGCCCCGATGTCAAGGATGTCCGCACCGGCCTCGACCATCTCGGTGGCCTTTGCATGGATCTCTGTTGTGGGGATGAACGAATCGCAGTAGAATGATTCCGGGGAAACGTTAATGACACCCATCACACGGACGGGGGAATCGCCACCAATTTCAAGTTTGTTTATTCTGCACTGCCGCATGTCCTCTCCCTGCATGCACGATACGTGTTCTCCATCAGCGTGGCAATCGTCATGGGACCGACACCCCCGGGGACCGGGGTGATGGCCGAAGCGATCTCCTTCACTGCCTCAAAGTCAACGTCTCCGACAAGTTTGCCATTGAGCTGGTTGATACCCACGTCGATGACAACAGCACCGGGTTTCACCATATCCGGCCGGATGAAGTGCGCTTTCCCGACAGCGGAGACAAGGATGTCGGCCTGCTTAAGTTCAGCAGCGAGGTTTGTTGTCTTGCTGTGGCAGATGGTCACGGTGGCATCCGCATTCAGGAGGAGGGCTGCCATCGGGCGGCCGACATCGATGGATCGGCCGGCCACGACTGCCCGCTGCCCGGCAACGGGGATCTTGTATTCGGAGAGGAGGGTCATGATCCCCGTGGGCGTGCATGAAGTAAAACGGGGTTTACCGGAGAAGAGGAGCCCCATGTTCTCCGGGTGGTAGCCGTCCACGTCCTTTGTCGGGCTTATAGCCTCGATGACCTTCTCGGTATTCACCTGTTCCGGGAGCGGGAGCTGGACAAGGATACCGTCGATATCCGGGTCACGGTTCAGGCGGCTGACCGATTCGATGACGGTTTTCGTGGTTGCAGTTTCTGGAAGTTCGATCCCGACCGAACCGATCCCCACCCGCTCGCAGGCCCGGTGTTTCATCCGTACGTACATCTGGGATGCCGGGTCGCATCCCACGATGACCGTGGCGAGGCGGGGTTCGATGCCTGAGTCCTCGATTCGCTCCTTGAGGAGGTCAAGGCGCATCTCCGAGCATTTTTTTCCGTCGAGGATCGTGGCCATCGGGAAACCTCGGGAAAAATTATTCGGGGTAGAGCGAGAACTTGCCCGCAAGCGCTTCGACTTTCCCGTGGACATCCTTAATGGTAGTCTCGTTTTTGATATCCTTGATGACCATGGCGATCCAGTTCCCGATGAGGCGCATCTCGGTCTCTTTCATGCCCCGGGAGGTGACGGCAGGGGTGCCGACACGGAGACCGCTTGTCACGAACGGGCTCTTGGTCTCGTTCGGGATAGTGTTCTTGTTGACCGTGATGCCGGCTTTGCCGAGCGCTGTCTCGGCCTCAAGGCCGGTGATACCCTGCTCGGTCAGGTCGAGGAGCATGAGGTGGTTGTCGGTGCCGCCCGAGACGAGCCGGAGGCCGTTGGCCATTAACGTCTCCGCGAGGACCTTGGCGTTCCTGACGATCTGCTTGTTGTATTCCTTGAACGAGGGCTTGAGGGCTTCCTCGAAACAGACCGCCTTTGCGGTGATTGTGTGCATCAGGGGCCCGCCCTGCATGCCCGGGAAGACCGCCTTGTCGATAGCTACCCCGAGATCCGCATTGCACATGATGGCGCCGCCGCGGGGCCCGCGGAGGGTCTTGTGGGTTGTGGTGGTGGTGAAGTTGACCACGCCGACCGAGTTCGGGTGGAGCCCGGTGGCACAGAGACCGGCGATATGGGCGATATCGGCCATACAGTAGGCACCGACACCGTCGGCAATCTCCTGGAATGCCTTGAAGTCGATGGTTCTCGGGTATGCCGAGGCACCGCAGACAATGATCTGTGGCTTCTCCTTCTTTGCCATCTCCTCGACCGCGCCGTAGTCGAGCATCTCGGTCCTGGGGTCGACGCCGTACTGGGCAACCTGGTAGAACTTCCCGGTGAAGCTGACCGGTGAACCGTGGGAAAGGTGGCCACCCTGGTTGAGCTTCATGCTCAGGATCTTCTCACCCAGTTTCATGTACGCAAAATAGACCGCCATGTTTGCCTGGGTCCCTGAGTGGGGCTGGACGTTCGCGTGCTCGGCACCGAAGAGCTTCTTGAGCCGGTCGCGGGCGAGGTTCTCGGCCATATCGTGGAACTCGCATCCGCCATAGTACCGCTTGCCGGGGTATCCCTCGGCATATTTATTGGTCATGATCGACCCCATCGCCTCAAGTACCGCCCGGGAAACCACGTTCTCGGAGGCGATCAGCTCCAGGCCGTTGACCTGGCGGGCCGTCTCTTTCTCGATGATATCTGCAATTGCCGGATCTGTTTTTGCCAGATATGACATATGGAGAAGGGTTCGCTCTTAAGAGGTAATACCTTTTCCGAATCCGAATGGTTCGAAGAACCTTGAGGAGGAGAAGGGAGGCATCAGCCGACCTTCGACATTAGCGATGGGAGTGGTTCGAAGAACCTTGAGGAGGAGAAGGGAGGCATCGACCGACCTTCGATCCGGACCCGGTGCCATACCCCCCAGCAGACGAAAGGTTTTTGAAAATCTCTGGCCGGTCCCTTCCCCAATTTGCGCGGAAGGGCCAAAAATGGCAATTGTGCTGGTTTTCGGGCAGGAAAAGCCAATCAATACCCCGGGTTTCCTGTATTCCGACCACTACTATTATTTAAGGGGGACGTCGCACATAATGCTAAGGACTCCCGTTCGTGCGAAGTCTTTATGCAAAGATCATAAGAAAATTCTGTAAGAATAACCCCCCAACAAGGAGAGTTTGATTCTGATGATGGAAACCGGAACCGGCGCTGCAACTGAGGACCGTATTGCAGCACTCGAGAAGAAGATGAGAGAGATGGAAGCGCTTGTCAAGGGCCTGACCCAGGAGCTGCTCGATCTCAAGTCAATCGCGATGAAGATGTCCAAGCAGACCGAGGAACGCAGCCGGCAGGAACTCAGGCGTGCCCCGATCGTCCAGCAGGGAGCCGCCCAGCCCCAGTCATCAGCCCCGTCGATGTCTGCGAGCGGCAGCACGGTCATCCGCCCGAAAGGTGCACGGCAGCCCGAGGCCCCCGCAGAACCGGCAGAGCCCGCCATGGACATGATCATGCAGCCCGACGGCACCATGAAGCTCGAACCCCGCCGGGGAGACAAGGACTATATCGTAGCATCTGCCGGGTATGGCAGGAAAAAAGGTGCAGCAGCGAAGGGCAAACAGAGCGACCTGATCTACGCTGCCGAGGAAACCAAGACCGATCCTGCAAAGAAGTAAGGAGCCGGATCTTTGCATATCACAGAACTGGAGATCGATAATTTCAAGTCTTTTTCCAAAAAGACAAAAATTCCCTTTTTAGAGGGGTTCACGGTGATATCCGGGCCGAACGGCTCGGGCAAAAGCAACATCATCGATTCCATCCTTTTCGTCCTTGCCCTATCGAGCTCCCGCAATCTCCGGGCCGAGAAGCTCACGGACCTAATCAACCTCAACTCCGGCCGGAACACCGCCGAGGTGGCCCTGGAATTCTCCGACGGCACCCGCATACGGCGCCGGATCAAGCGGACCGGCAACGGCTATTACAGCTACAATTACCTCAACGAGCGGCTCTGCAAACAGAGCGATATCGTCGACCACCTGGCAAAGCACGGGATCAAGCCCCATGGGTACAATGTCGTGATGCAGGGCGATGTCACCCGCATCATGGAAATGAGCGACTTCGAGCGGCGGAAGATCATCGACGAGATCGCGGGGGTTGCGGAGTTCGATACCAAGAAGCAGCAGTCCCTTGCCGAGCTCGACATCGTGCGGGAGCGGATCGAGCGGGAGGATCTCCTCCTCATTGAACTGACGCGGCGGGCAAACGAGCTGAAGCGGGAGCGGACCCATGCCCTCGAATACCAGAAATGGCAGAAAGACCTCGCCTTCTACCAGAACTGCCGGGCCGCGGCCCAGCTCCATGACCGGGAGAAAGAACTGGGGCACCTGCAGCGTTCGGTTGAAGAGCAGAGGATCCAGCTCACCCGCATCGCCTCGGACCGGGGCCTCGAGGAGAACGAGCTCTCGTATCTCCAAGCCGACCTGCGGGATATCGATGACCTGATCAATAAGAAGAGCGGGGCGGACTATCTCAAGCTCATCGCCGAGCTCGAAGAGGCAAAGAGCGGGATCAAACTGGCGGAGACCACGATCGTCCGTCTCCGGAAAGAGAAGGAGACGAACCTCGAGGCGATCAACCGCACCTATATGGACACCAAACGTGCGGAGGCCCGGATTTCAGAATGCACCGACCAGATCCGCACGCTCACCATCGACCGCACGAATATCGCGATGGAAGTAGCGACCTCAAAAGCGCAGCTGGAAAAGATCGAGACCGAGATAAAACAGCACAGCGAGGATACGGAAGGCTCCCGCGAGCGGCTGTTTGCCCTCTTAAAAGAGATGGAGGAGAAGAAGGGCCAGCGTTCCGGCATCCTCCACCAGCAGGACCTCTTTATCGAAAAGAGCCGGATGCGGACAACGGAGCTGGAGCGGCTCACGGGGCTCCTGAAACTGCTCGATGAGGAATATGTGGCAAAACAGGGCCAGCTTGCAGACAGCGAAAAGAGTGTTGCCGGCCTCATTGCCGAGAAGAAGGAACTGGACCGGAACCTTTCCGAGCTGGAAGGCTCGCTCTTTGCCCAGCGCAATACCCTGGAACGGCTCCGCGGGGAGATGAAGGACGTCGAGCAGGACGCGATCCGGCTCGAAGCAGCCCAGCAGGCCCGGGGTGAATCGGGCGGAAAGGCCCTTGAGGCGGTCCTGGCCATGGAGGGAGTACACGGAACCATCATGGACCTCGGCAAGGCCCCGCAGGAGTATTCTGTGGCCCTCAATGTCGCGGCCGGCAACAAGCTCCAGTTCGTGGTCTGCGATGATGACCAGATTGCCGCCGACGCGATCCGCTATCTCAAGGACGAGCGGCTGGGGAGGGTCACCTTCCTCCCGTTAAACAAGCTCCGACCCCCGGTGCTCCCGCCGCTCAAGGAACCGGGTGTCGTGGACTATGCGGTAAACCTGCTCGATTACGACCCGAAGTACGACCGTGCATTCGCGGTTGCGCTCGGCGGTACCGTAGTTGTCGACAGCCTTGAACGGGCCCGGAAGCTGATCGGGAAATACCGGATGGTAACCCTCGACGGCGAACTGCTCGAAAAGAGCGGGGCTATCACCGGCGGGGCGACCCGGAAACAGGGCGGCCCCCGCGGGTTCGGCGCAGCGGTCGATGACGAGATCATGCGCCTGCGGTCCCGGCTCGGGGAACTGGCCGGGCAGGCCGGCACCATCGAGGCCGGGGTGAAACGGCTCACGGAAGAGGTGGATACAAAACGGGCGACAAGGAACGAGATCGACCAGAAGGTGGCCCGTTTCGGGATGTTCACCGAGGAGTTCTCCCGCAGGTTCGATGCAATCACAGTCGAGAAACAGACCATCGAGGCAGCGGTCGCCCGCCAGTCGGAAGAGACGCGGAACGGTGCTGCCGAACTTGCCACCCTTGAGGCTGAACTGGACGGCATCACCGCCCAGATCAACGGCCTGAATGACCAGGTCGGGGAGATCAAGAAACGCCTCGACGATACCAACATCCCCGCTCTCACCGAACAGATGGAGAAGAAGAGGAAGGAGATCGAGGAGTCCGAGCGCCGCCTCCGGAACAAGGACGCCGACATCAACGACGCCCAGCGGGAACGGCAGCACTTCAATGCCCGCCTCGGCGAACTGGGTGAGGAACGGAACCGGCAGGACGAGCGGAACCGGCAGCTGGATGCCGAGGTTGCGGGCTCGACCGAACAGATCGCCGCCAACAAACAGAAGATAGCTACCCTTGAGGAGCGGCAGAAGGAATTCTCTGGTGAACTTGATGAGCTGCGGGCCAAACGGACCGATGTCTCACAGGCCATCCACGAGTCCGAGCTGAAACTGATGAAATTCGATGCGGAGAAGGAGCGGATCACCGCCCAGATGGGGGCAATCGGGGAACGCGCCAGCACGCTTTCCATCGAGATCGAGATGCTCCGGCAACAGGTGGGAGATATGGACACGCAGCTCACCCTTACAGAGATCGAGGGGAAGATTGCGGAAGCCGACGGGGCCCTGCGGAAGATCGGGGCTGTGAACATGCTCGCCATCGAGGAGTACGAGAAGGTGGAACGGCAGGTGGGCGAGCGGACCGAGAGGAAGGAGACGCTCTCGACCGAGCGGGAAACCCTGATCGAGCGGATCGAGAAGTTCGAGCAGATGAAGTACCAGGCATTCTCGACTGCGTTCAAGGCTATCGATGCCAATTTCCGGGAGATCTTTGCCCGGCTCACGAGCGGGAGCGGCCACCTTGTCCTTGAGAACGAGGAGGACCCGTTTACCGGGGGGATGACCTTTGCCGTCCAGCCCCGGGACAAGAAGGTGCACCTCTTAAACTCCCTCTCCGGCGGGGAGAAGTCGCTGACCACCCTTGCCTTCATCTTCTCCATCCAGCGCTACATCCCCGCCCCGTTCTATGCGTTTGACGAGGTGGACATGTCCCTTGACGGCGCGAACGTAGAACGGATCGCGTCCATGGTGACGGAGCTTGCACCCAACTCCCAGTTTGTCATCGTCTCGCTCCGAAAACCGATGATCGGGGCAGCCCAGCGGATCATGGGCGTGACCCTGCGGCCGGACAAGAGCACGCTCGTTACCGGGGTCAAGGCGCATGCCGTCGGATGAACTCCAAAAAGGCGGGACCGCTCCGGATCGTGCGGCCGACTCCGCGGAAAATCCGGGGCAGGGCACACCGGACGCTCCCCTCCTGTCGGAGACCGGTCCCGGGGACGGGTCGGGTCCATCGGATAAGGGCACCCCGGATCTCCCCCGGACCGAAGGGGTTGTCGAGGACCCGGTCGAGATCCTGGTGGGACTTGCCGAGCGGGGCGAGATCGACCCGTGGAACATCAATATCATCGAGGTCACCGACCGCTTCCTCAACGAGCTGGAACGGCGGCGGGAACTCAACCTCCAGCTCTCGGGAAGGACGCTCTTCTATGCTGCGACCCTCATACGGATGAAGTCCGAGCTGCTGGTGATCCTTGAACCCCCGGAGATCGAGGAGGGTGATGGGGATGACCTGTTCGGGGACGAGTTCGGTGGCGGGATATCGGAGGATATCGATTACGGTGGCAGGCTCGGGCCCATCGAGCGGCTGGAGCACGAGATCCAGCGCCGTCTCGACCGGAAGAACATGCGCAAGAGCCCCATCACCCTCTTCGAGCTCATCATCGAGCTCAAGAACATCGAGAAGGAGGAGCGCCGGCGCCGGAGGATGGTCGATGGCAGTGCAGACCTTATTGACGCCCTCCTGATCGATGCCGATGACGTGGTCAGCATTGCCCACGAGGAAGGATTCCAGGAGTCCTCCATGATCCGGCTCGCCGAGTACCTTGAAGGGCTGGAACTTGATGAGGAGATGACGCTTGCGGAACTCTGCGAGCGGATGGAGTGGGGGATACCGGAAGTATTTATCCCGCTTCTCTTTCTGGCACTTGACGGGCGGTGCTCCCTCCGGCAGGAAGAGTTTTATGGGGATATCTGGGTGCAGATATGCCGGGCTGAGGAGGGGGAAGGGACTGGTTCCGGGTCTGCTGCTGAGTAATTTCCGGGTTTTTGATTTTTCAGGTTTATTGAGGAGCCGATTATTAAATTGCAATAAACGCTGCCGCCCCCGAAGGGGCGCCCCCGCGGCGGTTCAGAACTTGCATCATAATCTTCGTACAGGTATTACGGCACACTCCCTGAGCTGAGGGGCGGTGCGGGGGGACAGCATACTTGGCCAAAGGGCAGGTGGGATGTGCAGAAGATTTCCAGCAGGAAATCTTCGAACAGGTACTGTCCCCTCCATCACTAATTTTTTTCATCAAATCCCTCATTCTTTAATCACTTTCCCTCCTTTCATGTTCTGACGATACTCCCGATACCCTCTCCGCGAATATCGGATCAACTAAAAAACAGCCGATACCGATATACCTCCTCCGCGACTGTTTTTTCCCAAGAAATCTCTTTTACCATCTCTCCAACTTTTGCCAAAAAATATATTTTTCCATACACCCCATCAATCTGTGAGAGGGACTGGCAATGAAACCGAAAACCCGGAACCCGGGCAAACGAAAAAAAATTCCCGGTGTCAGCGAGCCGCTGGCTGAGTACCAGGTGGAAACAGGCCCGGTCATCACCGTGGATGCAACCGGCCGGATGGTGCTTCCCAAAAAGATCCGGGACCATTACCCTGCAAACCGTTTCGAGGTGAGGGAGGCAGAGGGGCACATCGAACTGATCCCGGTCAAACCTCTCAGTTCGCTCCTCGGTATCCTTCCTGATCTTGATATTGAGGTGATCTATCGCGACCATGACCGGGAGGTCGCGGAGGAGGATTAAGGAGTGACCGGTATCCTCGTTGATACCTACGCCTGGATCGAGATCTTCCGGGACAGTTTGTGGGGGCGGCAGGCACTGGCATGCATTGAAAGGAGTTCCCCACTGGCTGTTTCCGTGCTGACCCTGTACGAGCTCCAATACCGGCTGGGGGAATTATACGGGGACGAAAAGACCGGAGATCTTATTGCAACGATCCTTTCCCATGCCGATGTTATCCCGGTCGATGCAGGTATCGCGGTCGCTGCGGGCTCGATCAAATCCCGGCAAAAGAAGAAGGGCTCGGCCATGGGAGCGGTTGACTGCATGATCCTTGCAACGGCCCGGTCACGCGGCCTCAAGATCCTGAGCGGCGACAAACATTTCCATGGGTTTGAGGAATGCCTGGACATTTCCGGCTCCTGAATGAACCTCTCCCCGTATGAGGGTGCTGGAGAATCCAGGCTTGGATGCCGGTCCAACCAATTTATGCCAGCGCCGGTACACTGTCGATCCACTCCCCGACCCGTATCCGGATCGCGTCATCAGTATAGGATGACAATGTCACCCGGTCCCGGGCAAGACTCAGGAAGTATAACTCCCCGCCGGGGTCGTGACATTTCAGGATAACGGAGAAGTGGTCGGCGTCCGGGATATGCCTGACTTTCCCGCGGTGGGCTGCGGCATTGGCCATGTTGGAGATGACGGCAGCGATGCCGTAGTCATAGCCTTCAACGGAATCGTACACGTCCGACCCGCTGCCGATACGTTTCCCGGTGGCGTTCTCATACACGAATTTTGCGGTATACATCTCACGGACGATCTCCACGGGCGGGTGGTGTTTCCTGGCAGTCCGGTATGATGTGCATCCAAGCGGGTTCTTCCGGATAAGCGATTGGACGACCTCATTGCATACTCGTATGTCTTGAAATGGGGTCTTGAGCAGGAGGGTTGCACTCCGGGTCCCTGGTTTCTGGCGGAATTTTGTCATGGGTTTCTCACGGTTAAATCACGGTTTTTTGGTGGCTGCATATCTCCCGGATTTTCCCCAATCTCAACAGTTCGGATGACTGCCGAAGGGGGGTTTTGGGTAATGATCTGAGTGATTGGGAGCGACAGATAAATTCTTGGTGGTCAGATTAACGGCGAATGATGGGGGTCTGGCTGGTACATCTTGTAGTGTGACCCGGGTTCAAGGATTTACGATCTCATGATGGAAGCATCTGATTGACTGTCGTGAAATAATGGTATATCCTGTTTAGTGTGGGTCCTAATCCAAAGACGATCTTCCTTTGGCGATTTCATTTGTACCCATGTGACCCCCTACACCACTTCAGATTAACGGCTTGATTTTTACTGAGAAAAAATGAGATTTTTATGACGAAAAATTTCTTATTGATGAGTAATCACTGCTGCAAATTTGTGTGTAGGGGGTCGCATGGGTACAAATAATTGGATGCGTAAATGTGCCGCCACCTCCACCCATTTCGCGTTCCGGCACGGAAAAATATGCGCGACATGGCCGGAACATTGCCAGTATAGATAGATGAGATTCGGCAAGTTACGGTCAAACCTGGATTTCCGTAAGAGCAATACCCTGTACAGATTTGCGGCACCTCCCGCTCAAATTGCCATGCGAACCGGAAAATCCTGCGCGACAGGATTTGCCGGACGCCGGTATCGGTGAGAATCCGCCCATGGTACTGTTTCTTCCGAATCATCATGTCAATGCGCGACTCGCGGCAGGATCCGGCCAGCAAACCCCCTTTTTGTACTTTTATCGCCGGAGGATGTAATTTTTCAAAAATGCGCTTTGCCAACCCCCGGGCAGTGTCCGGGAAACAGGAACCCTCTCTTTCCCGGATCGCGCAGGTTTTGGTATCCAGTACCGGATCAGAAAAAAATGGGAAGATAATCAGGTTTGGATGCAGAAATCAGATTATCAGAAACCCGTATATTTTTCCTGCAATACAACCCGGGAAAAAACTCCATTTCCCGACGTGGATCATCTTTAAATGTCTGGCTGTGTTATATGTAGATCCACAAAATCTGATGACAAACCGACGAAACCGCTCCCTCGTGGGGCCGGTGTCGGTTTCGAGGGAAAAACAATGCAGGGAACAAGGTATAAATACCTCCATAACCTACATTGTAAGCCCGTGAACGCGTGAAATTTCACGTCGGAGTTCACTGATCAGGTTCGCCTGATTCAGAGCAAGGTAACCGGTTTTCCGGTCTGGCTCTGACGACAGACAATGCAGGGAACAAGGTATAAATACCTCCATGACCTACATTGTAAGCCCGTGAATGCGTGAAACAACGCGACAAAAGTTCACAACATCAGGCATCCTTTATGAAGGACCAAACAAGCCGGGTTTCCCGGCCTTGGTCCCGACAGGAAAACTGCATGTAACAAGGTATAAATATCCTTGAAACATACAGTAATAGCCCGTGTTCAATCAGGCAACACGACGAATAACATACAAACTTTCTTTGATGGAGATCCAACGATACCCGGCTTGACCGGAGTTGGTTCTGACGTTGGCATTGGCAATGCGGAAATTTGTTTAGTAACCGCTCAATTCCTTAGAACAGTTCAGTAAGTGTGCGTATTTAAAGATGAATTCTGGTTGATCCTGCCAGAGGCCACTGCTATCGGAGTTCGATTAAGCCATGCGAGTCGAGAGGTGCAAGACCTCGGCATACTGCTCAGTAACACGTGGACAATCTAACCTACGGAGGGGGATAACCCCGGGAAACTGGGGATAATACCCCATAGATTATGGATGCTGGAATGCTCTGTAGTCGAAAGGTCCGCCGCCGTAGGATGGGTCTGCGGCCGATTAGGTTGTTGTTGGGGTAACGGCCCAACAAGCCTGTAATCGGTACGGGTTGTGGGAGCAAGAGCCCGGAGATGGATTCTGAGACACGAATCCAGGCCCTACGGGGCGCAGCAGGCGCGAAAACTTTACAATGCGGGAAACCGTGATAGGGGAACTCCGAGTGCCCGTAAAATCGGGCTGTCCACCAGTTTAAATAACTGGTGAAGAAAGGGCCGGGCAAGACCGGTGCCAGCCGCCGCGGTAATACCGGCGGCTCGAGTGGTGGCCACTATTACTGGGCTTAAAGCGTTCGTAGCTGGTTTGTTAAGTCTCTGGGGAAATCTTCCGGCTTAACCGGAAGGCGTCTCAGGGATACTGGCAGACTAGGGACCGGAAGAGGTGAGGGGTACTCCAGGGGTAGGAGTGAAATCCTGTAATCCTTGGGGGACCACCTGTGGCGAAGGCGCCTCACCAGGACGGCTCCGACAGTGAGGGACGAAAGCTGGGGGAGCAAACCGGATTAGATACCCGGGTAGTCCCAGCCGTAAACGATGTGCGTTAGGTGTATCGGTGACCACGAGTCACCGAGGTGCCGAAGAGAAATCGTGAAACGTACCGCCTGGGAAGTACGGTCGCAAGGCTGAAACTTAAAGGAATTGGCGGGGGAGCACCACAACAGGTGGAGCCTGCGGTTTAATCGGACTCAACGCCGGGAAACTCACCAGTTAAGACAGCTGAATGATAGTCGGGCTGAAGACTCTACTTGACTAGCTGAGAGGAGGTGCATGGCCGTCGTCAGTTCGTACTGTGAAGCATCCTGTTAAGTCAGGCAACGAGCGAGACCCACGCCAACAGTTGCTAGCTCGTCCTCCGGGATGGAGAGGACACTGTTGGGACCGCCTCTGCTAAAGAGGAGGAAGGAATGGGCAACGGTAGGTCAGCATGCCCCGAATTAACTGGGCTACACGCGGGCTACAATGGGTGGGACAATGGGTATCGACACCGAAAGGTGAAGGCAATCTCCTAAACCCATCCTTAGTTCGGATTGTGGGCTGCAACTCGCCCACATGAAGCTGGAATCTGTAGTAATCGTGTCTCAAAATGGCACGGTGAATATGTCCCTGCTCCTTGCACACACCGCCCGTCAAACCACCCGAGTGAGGTCTTGATGAGGCCGTCGTATACGCGGCGGTCGAATCTAGGTTTTGCAAGGGGGGTTAAGTCGTAACAAGGTAGCCGTAGGGGAATCTGCGGCTGGATCACCTCCTAACGAATTTGATTTTAAGGGTTAGCGGTTGCTAAACAAACTGTAAAGTTGCCGATGTCGACAAAATAAGGCTCATTTCGCCACAAGGGGTGAAATGATCGGGTTCGAACCCCGGTGAGCCGTTTTAGATGCACCTCGGGATGTGAGTCACGAGGGAAGGGCTGAGAGTCAAACCAATGACTCTTCGAGGCCGTGTAAAGGTTTGCACAAAGGACGTTAAATGGGTTTAGCGGAGCATTAGTATAATCCTACCATTGGATGGCTCGGTTCAAGTGCCGATGAAGGGCGTGCCAAGCTGCGATAAGCTCCGGGTAGACGCAAGGAATCTATGATCCGGAGATACCCTAATGGGACATCCTAATACTTTGGTATTTATCCGTAAGGATAGGGAACGCCCCGAATTGAAACATCTCAGTAGGGGCAGGAGAAGAAATCAACCGAGATGTCGTTAGTAGAGGCGATCGAACACGACAGAGCTCAAACCGAATCCCGCAAGGGAGATGTGGTGTCATAAGCCCACTGTACGATTCTGGATGTGAAGTGGAGGTTGCCTGGAACGGCACACCACAGAGGGTGATAGTCCCGTACGCAGAAGCAGACAGAATTAAGTGGAGTCTTGAGTAACGCGGGTTGGAATTCTCGCGTGAAATCGGGGGTCATCAACCTCCAAAGCTAAATACAACTTGAAACCGATAGCGAAGTAGTAGCGTGAGCGAAAGCTGAAAAGTAACCCTGAAAAGGTGGTTAAAAGCGCCTGAAATTGGTAGGAGATCGCGAGTTGCGGCCCGAAAGGATCTTGCATGCGAAGGAACCCGTCGCGAGGCGGTAGTACGGGCATGCCTGCCAGGGTCGTAACGTACGTTTTGAAGAACGGGCCAGAGAGTTTATTCTATTGGCGAAGGTTAACCCAAAAGGGAAGCCAAAGGGAAACCAACAAGTCCGTAGCAGCAATGCGTGGGACGACGTATTAAAAGTGCGTGGAGTCAGTAGGATAAGACCCGAAGCCGGGCGATCTATGCGTGGGCAGGTTGAAGCGTGACGAAAGTTGCGTGGAGGACCGCAAGCCGTAT
>Ga0209340_1000401_pt1 | contig 47879 bp, 45 predicted proteins | sample EPASupsiteSAE323_FD_187266 | JGI IMG/M metagenome (GOLD analysis project Ga0209340, IMG submission 187266) | Bioremediated contaminated groundwater from EPA Superfund site, New Mexico - Sample SAE3-23 (SPAdes) (version 2) | ecosystem: Environmental > Aquatic > Deep subsurface > Groundwater >... | reverse complement strand
CTCCTGGTTTTTTCTCCTGGTTTTTTCTCCTGGTTTTTTCTCCTGGTTTTTTCTCCTGGTTTTTTCTCCTGGTTTTTTCTCCTGGTTTTTTCTCCTGGCTTTTTCTCCTGGCTTTTTCTCCTGGCTTTTTCTCCTGGCTTTTTCTCCTGGCTTTTTCTAATTTTCGACAAAATTCTATCATTTTTTCCCGTTTTTCAGTGAATTTTTTATGACCAAAATCCCAAACTCAAAAGTTAATAACTACCAAAAAGTTAATGAAAATTTTACCAAAAACATACTAAGCTTCCGATAATGAAGAGAATATTTTTCGTACTTTTTTTTATTTTTTCTGGCCCACTGTTTGCGGTGGCTCCTGGAAGTCAACAACCCCCAAAACAAAACGTACATTTTGCAGACCATCAACCTTACGAAGAAGAAACGGAAAATCGAGAAGAAATTTTTGCTTTAAATGTTGGTAGTGCTTCGGATGATGATGACTTAGAAATAAGAGAAATAACTGGAATTCCTAAAGAAAAAAGTGAAATATTTTCTGAGATTATTTTGAACGAAAATCTTAACAATTTATCAGAAAATACACTAATCCAACAAGGACTGGAATTTATACAAAAATTACGAATTGCCCCGGAAAATAGCGACTATATTTTGCCCAGAGCTGTCTGTAACGGGATTATGAGGACAGCCCTGGCGTTGTATATTTATCAGCAAAAATGCCAAATTTATTCAGAAAATACTCAAGAAACGATAAAATACATGGTAAGAAAAATCGACGGAGACAAAATTTATCTAGCCCAAGAGGCTCTTTTCAAAATGTTCCCACTCGACGGATTCTTTGGAGAAAATCGGGCCAAAATTTTTGCATTATACAAAATTGAAGGAGCCACAAAAATTTACAAAACTTTAATTTCATTTTCGATTTTGCGTCTTTTACAAGATTATTTTTTCAGAGACAATTTCGATCAAGAAAAAGAAATCATAGAAACTTTTTTGACTAAAGAATATTCCATTTTCGGCTCAATGACATCCAAACGCTCAGTCTTAAGAAGTAGTAAAAACGAAACATTATACCAAAAAATTTTATCTTCAATGACAAATTCTTTGTTTGATAATCACCATCCTGCCGAGTATCTTGTACATGAAAAAGCAATCGGAATAATCACGGATTTTCAAGCAAAATTGAAGGCAAATAATCACACCGAATCAGAGTTGTTCGGTCTAATCGAAAAAATAAGCCACATGCGTTCAATGCGTAGTAATTACGATAACCCCTGCCTACATCCAATTGTAAAACTTTTAAACATTAGCTCTTTGATCCATCACACTGCCATGCTCCGTGCAAGTAATTTTATCAAATGGGAATACGAAGTTCATACAAATACAAAAATAGTTTTTTCAAATTCTACGACAATTGTTATCGGAGTTTTAAGCGCAATTTTATTAATAATTAATACATTTTTTTCAATTTTTTCTTCTCCATATTTTTCTATTGATTCAAAAATTTACTATGCCAAAGGGATCGTTATTCAGTTCATTTATGACACAATAGCTATTATTGGTTTTTATGGATTTTTGAAATACAAATACGGATGGTATTAATAAAAAGTTAACAAAAAAATTCACTAAAAAATTTTGGGCCAGAAAAAATTTCATAGAAAAATTTCGTAAAAAAAAGTTAAAAAAACATTAACACATTAAAGCTTTTTTAATATTTGGATGCTATTTTCGAGCCATGAAAAAGTTCGTAAAATTATTTTTGTTTTCGCAAATTTTGGCTTCGTCGGCTTTCGCCCCCCCACCTCCAAAACCCTCCGATCACGCTCCAGATGAATCCGATACAGAAATGCAAGCAATTGCAGTAGAAACTGTACAAACAACTCAAGCTTTGCAATACGATACAAAGCAAATTGATCCAGATATTTTTGCCGAATATATGCGCGCAATTGGCGAATTTGAACAAAAATTTGCCATGAAATATAAGTCAAAAAATTTCCTACAATCTGATCTAGATTGGATCATAGCAGGACAAATTGCCAAATTAGAACTAACCCTCATAGCTGCCATAGGATTAACCAGTAATAACCCTGGAGTAATTTTGGAAAGAATTTACCAACTTGCCCAGGCGTACCTAATCGCGCCATCCTTTGAGGATATCTGTAGACATGCCAACTATTCCCTAAATCTTGGCCAAAATAGCGCAAAACGTTCGATAACCAATAAAAAACGTATCAAAACCCAATATGGAATGAATTTAATGCACGATATGCTGCTTTTTATGAACAAAAAATTTAACGCAAATCAGCAAAGTACTATAGATTTTCTCCAAAATACTTCCGAAGAAGATACGTATATGGAAAGTGTTAAAACTTTGGCCTCGATGACAGGAGCTTGTGCTTTAATCCACGATTCCGACCCAAAAATCCAGGATAAATTATCAAAATTGCTCAAAAATTCTGCCATAAAAGATCAAGTACAACTTGGACAAGATCTTAGCCGAAGCGAGCGCGCTCAATTGCGTAAAGAGGTTTTGGAACTTCCTTCCGATCTTATAGAATTTCAACTTTTAAAACAAACTCCGGAAAATTTTACCCAATTAGCACTTGCAGAAGGTCTGCTACAATTTCATATAAACATGACGAAATTGTACGATAATATCTTGAATTCCCCATCTCGAATGAGCGGCTGCAAAATGTTTGGTATCGTCATGGCCGGATCTTTCATCGGACTTACCTTTCTTTTAGGAATAATTTGCCTAGCTGTCTATTTGGTTTCAATATACTTCTTCGGCCCTGGATCTTTCTCAGATCTATTTAACCAAGTCAAAGTTATATACAACCAAGTAAGCGGCCCTGGCGGCATTGTAACGCCAATAGAACAAGCCATAGACCAATCTTCGACCATAGAACAAGTTGGTAATGATATACAAGCAGTTTCAGCGGCTTTAGAAACAGTCAGCGCTTCGTTAAGTTTAACTTTATCAGAAGTAGATTTACAAGTTGCTCAAATTTTACCAATCGCAACTTCCGGATTCAAATCTTTAATAAATTCTCAAAGTGAAATTAGCACTGCCTTAACCAATATTTCTTCGACTACAAGGCAAATTTTACAACAGCTTAATTAAAAATTAATATTTTACAGAAATTTAACTAAAATTCATTAGCTTTAAATCATGAAAAATTGGTTAAAAACATTGTCAATTTGTAGCTTCATTTTGCCTGCATATTGCCCAGAATTGGACGAATTAATTGTCCAACAGTCAAAAGTCAAATATTGCGTAATAACTTTGGAAAATTTGAAAAAATCTATTTTGGAATCAAAATTTTACGACGATAAAAAAACCGAAGTTTTGACAAATATGCACGAAAATACGCAAAATCAAATCCTACAATTCTATCATTTGGCAAAAAATCTCAATCAATTTTTCCAACATCCGGCCATAAATTTGGATAGTCAAAGAGATTATTACCCATTTGCCTTGCCTCAAAGTTCAGAAAAATCCGAAAATATGGATTTGAAAACTATAATGGAAAAATTTGAAAAAGACGAAAAAAATACTTCAAAAAATCAAACAAATTTCCAATTAAAAATGACCAAAGAACCGTTTTTTGAAAGTTTGTCAACAAAAATCGCGCAATATAGCCAAAAAATCGATCAACTACCTCTCGAAAGTTTGGAAATAATGAATTCTGCGGAAAAAATAACAACTTTTCTTTTGGCTCTAAATTTTGCCTACCACTCTCCGTTTTCCTACGAAATAGTTAATTTAATAACTGATACAATAAATATATACGACAATTTTTCGACTTTTAGTCAACACGCTTCACAAACTTTTTTCGTAGATTTAATAAATTATTTCAAAAATTTTATAGAAAATTTACAATCACAAAGCATTTTGAGGACAAATTCCGGCCCATTTTTCGAGTTCAAAAACACAATGAATGCAATAACTTGGCACAGAGATGGGATAGAAAACATGCATTTTCACGTACCAAAAGAGTCGTATAAATTGCAATATTCCTTGCTTATGGATGATCTTAGGTTAAGGCTCGAAATTGAGCAAAAAAATTTAACCGATCTTCAAAAAATACAAGATTTACTTTTCATGAAAGAAACCTCTTCTCTTTTCAGTTTTTGCCTGACTTTGTTTAAAGAAAATGAAGAAAAACACCAATCTAATGCTATAACTTGTCTGACAAAATTTTATAACGGTTGGAACGCTTTCATGACTTGGTATGGTGACCAATTGACAGCAATTTCGATTTTTCAGTCACTTTTCATAATAGTTTATGTAATAATTTTGGAAATACGAATTCATAAATCATAAATTAATGACGAAAAAATTTCAACTTGTATTTTTTTTTGCGAAACAATATATTATAATCAATTTAATGAACTTAAAAAAGAATAATATTTTGACTTTGTCTAGGGTCTTACTTACGCCAGTCCTATTGGTCCTTTTTTATATGGATTCTACGGCTTCTAAGGGCTTAGGATTAGTGCTTTTTGTATTTTTGTGCGCGACAGACATCCTTGATGGTTACTATGCTAGAAAAGCCAAAACAGAGTCTCAAATCGGGCAGGTTTTAGACCCAGTAGCAGACAAAATCATGGCAATTTCAGTTTTGATGATGCTTTTAGATTTCCAGCAAATTTCGCGCGGATTTGTTTGGGTAGTTTTTGTAATAATTTTCCGGGAACTTTTTGTCCAAGGAATGCGGATTTTGATAGGAAATTCTGAGCAAATAAAATCAGATCTTGGAGGAAAAATCAAGTCGTTTTTGCTCAATTTTTCGCTATTTTTATTCCTAATAAACCTCTGCGCCGATAGCCAAGTCATTGCGCTTGATAAAATACACTCCTGGGCCGAATATACCCTATTTTTCTCTGGATTTTTGGCTTGTATTTCCGGATATAAATTTGTAAAAATTTTCGTAGCAATGTTGAAAAAAGAAAAGTAGCGGAGAAAAAAAAATGTTGAAAATTTTTTGTATTTTTGCAGCAAATTTTTTCATTTTAATAGCGTTTTTAATACGATTTTTTGGATTGGGAGTCGGCGAATTTGAAAACACAAAAATAGTTAACAAATATTTCACCTACAAATTTTTAGCCAAAAACGAGTTAAAAGATAACACAATAAAAGCGGTCATTATCGTGCCAGAAAAAAAATTACAACTAATAAAAATTCTCAAAAAACCGATTGGAATGATACAAATTGAGGGAAAATGGCGGGCAATCGATAGCGAAGGCCAAATTTTCGATATGAAAAACGAAAAAGAGTACGAAAATTTGATTTCAATATCTGGAAATTTCCAAAAATGGCCTAAAATCGAGGAAAAACTTACAAAATTAAGATTAATAAATAAAATTTATCACGTAAAAATTCGACCTTACGAAACAGAACTTTGGCTGCATCCAGGAGTTTTGGTAAAAATTTGTGATAATTTCGAAAATTTGAAAGATTTTGCACTTTTTTTTCCGCAATTTTTTGTTTTAGGAAATGTAATCGACCTTCGCCATCCAAAACATGTAGGAATTTCAAAATTAACCTTGCCACAAAAAGATGTAAAATCATTGGAAATTCAAGAAATATTGTAAAAAAATATTTGGCTATTGAAAATTTTAACCATTTTTTAACTTTGTATTTGGAAAATTTTCTTCGGAATTTTGAAACTTTTTTCACTTTTTCCCAAATTGTTTAGACAAAATTTTTCACTTTTTTCCCAAATTTTCCTGTTCAATTTTTGCAACACTTTTCATCCAATCAATCACTCCAGAATTGCTCAAATCTATAACCTGAAAACAATTTTTATAAAAAATCTCCATTAATTTATAAGTCAAAATCGAACCAAACAAAACGTCCAACCAATGAAATTTATTGAACTTTTTCGTACAAAAATCGGCAGCTGCCCAACCACCAATATATAAACATACCCCGCAAAACAAGCCATTTTTTGTTATTAAACTCGGATAAGTTGAACTTTGTAAAACGCCGCAAATTTTATCTTTTTGAAAAATTGGGCAACCGCTAAAACCACCTGAAGGATGTGAGTTTGACTCAATGGCACAATGCCTTACATAAGACTTTTCAAAATTCGGAAAATATAAATTGTAAAAAATCGACCACGGAGAAAAATACGACCTTTTGGCAATAGGCATAGTAAAAATCAATTTTGACTCAATTTTTTTCATCATAATCGACGAATTTTTTTGTCGCTCAAAAAGCGGGCCAGAAAAAAGGGTTCCAAAACCGAAAATTGCAATGTCTTTTTTCAACCCCCAATCCAATTCTAAATCTATTTTAACCGGCTCCAAATTCTTCGGATATTGCCTCAAAGTACAAATTTGCAAATCTTTTTCCGCTTCTTTTTCAACATACCCAAAAACATGACTATTTTCCACTTCACAAACATAATCAGCCAAACCAATTCCATTTGAATAACTAAAAACAACAAATTTTATATTTCCAATATGAGAAGAAGTCAAAATACAACGAAAACCGTTAACAGAAACGTAAGTTCCACTACCACCAAAACCACGATTGGACGAATCTTTCCAAACTGCACAACAAGTTTTGGCCCGCGGATCAGAGTTATAAATTTGCAATTCTTTCAAAGAAAAAGCGGATAAATATCCTATCCAATCCTGCTCAGAACAAGGATCAATTTTCTCTTTTTCACAATAGTCAATATATTTTTTATAAGAATTCGACCAATCTGGACTATAATTTTTCGCAATTTCCCCGCTAGAATGGCTAGTTTCAAATGGTTTCAACCCCGGAGCCCAGGAAGATACAAATCCAACCAAAAACACTAAAATTTTTTTCTTCATCGTTTAATTTTAACTCTTTATTAACTAAAATACAAATATTTCGAACTTTTCAATAGTAAATTCTTGACTTTCCGACAAAAACAAATCCACTATTTTTTCAAAAGTCCAAAAATGAATTCCAAGCTCAAAAACGGCCTCCAATTAATCATTTTTTAACTTTTTTGAAGCACATTCCGAAAAATTTTCCAATTGTTTATCTGAACTAGACTGACAATTACCACTATCTGTCAAAAAATCGCAAGATTTTAACGAAAAATTAAAAGAATCATTCCGAATCGGATCCTGTACAGAATTTTTTGATGTATTTTCAGAAAATTGCTCTTTATTACCAAAATTTTCCGAACTAGCATTATCCAATTGGTCAAAATTAGCAATATCCAATTGCTTAAACGTGGCCAATTTCATCGATTTTAATGGATTTTCCGTCGTATTGGAAGATACAAAAAACTTAGCTAAATCAGCACTATCAAAACTCTCAGAATGTTCAAAACTTGCCAATTTCATCTCAAAAACCGCATTTTTCGCTGGAATTTCTCCATCAACTTGCTCACAAACCATTGTCAACTTAGACAACTCACGACTCGAAGTAAGAGAAATCGATCTTTCAAGAGGTGCATAACTACGCATAAACAAGGCAATTGTCAAAAACAAATAAGTATTTTTCTTCATTCCTTTATTTTAACAATTTCTTTACTATTTGGCAAGAAGTTCGTTTAAAACGACGAAAGTTATTTTTTACAAGGATCCATCAGGCTCGTAGAATGCCCAATAATTGGCGGTTTTTGCGGGTTTATATAAGAATATACATCATGAGCGGCTTGGAAAGCTTCTGAAAAACCAGTCAAAATCAAACGACGTCTTTTTAGATAATCCACGCAATCGCCGATAGCATAAATTCCTGGCTCAGACGTCTTCATCGTGCCCGAATCTACCCGGATTTTACCGTTTTCGAGCGCAATTTTCCAAGATTCCAAAAAATTCAGATCACTTTTCAGACCAAAACAAGGCAGGAAAAAATCGCAATTAATTTCTTCTTCTCCGGCATCTGTGCTGATGGTAAGACCTGTAAATTCCCCTGCATTTTCGTTGATTTTTGTAATTTGATATGGAATTTTTACCTCGATTTTTTTCGTAGAATTACTAATTTCCAAAACTTCTTTCCAAGAACTTGGGTGCGCTTTTATAAACTCTCTACGATGAATTAAATAGACTTTTTCAGCCATTTTAGCCAACATTAGCGCCCAATCGACCGCCGAATCCCCTCCTCCTGCAATAGCCACCCTCTTACCCTCAAAAATTGACAAATTATCCAAAAAATAAAAAATATTTTTGTTTTCATATTTTTCTAACCCCTCCAAAAGTGGCTTAATTGGCCGAAAAATACCATTTCCAAGTGCCAACAAAATACATTTTGCAAAAAATTTTTCCTCCACTTTTCCGTTAGTAGAAATTTTTTCCACAGATAACTCAAAAAAACCATCACGAAATTCCAAATTTTTGACAAAAGAATTTAAATGTATTTCCGGATTAAACTTAGAAGCCTGAGCTGCCAAATTCGCCGTCAATTCCGCACCAGTTATCCTCGGAAACGCAGGAATATCGTAAATAAATTTCTCAGGATAAATATTACTACACTGACCGCCGAGTCTATCAGACGCCTCAAAAATTGCGCAAGAAAGGGACAACATTCCATTTGCAACTACAGAAAAAATCCCAGCCGGCCCACCGCCGATAATGGCTACATCAAAAATCACTTTAAAAATCTCCTAAAATTTCACATTAAAATCAGCTAAAATCGCGGAATTTTACTCAAAAACGCTCAAAACTTCGTTCATATTTCCGCTCTCAGTCCAAGGTACAAACCCCTCAAACCGCTTGACCAACTTCCCGCGAGAATCAAAAACCAAAAGAGTTGGAAATTCGATAATTCCGTACTTTTTACACAATTTATTATTTTTATCATAAAAACTTTCCAAATTTTGCACATTCAAACGAACATAATGGGCTTTTGCCATCTGACGTAAAACCAAACGATCATCGCCAAGAACCAGGATAAAACGCCCGCCCATAGACTCAAAACGATCTTTGAGAGAACTAATATGCGGCAAACTATAAACACAATTCCCACACCCAGAAGTCCATACAAAAACACACAAAGGCTTCTTTTCTGAACCAATTTTATAGACCTCATTTGTCTCCGAATAAACCTCCACCCCGCGATTTTGAAGGTACATAAAAGCCCCAAAAGCAAAAGCAACCAAAGCAGCAAAACCAATAGCAATTTTCTTGAATTTCATACCAAAATTATCCGTAATAATACAAAAATTTTCAAGTCCAAAAAAAAATTGTACAAAATTTAAAAAATTAAGCGATTTTAAGGGGGAATTTTAACTAATTTTTAATGTATTTTCAAAACGATTTTATGGGAAATTTCAAAAATTTTCAACAAATTTTAATCTATAAAAACAAAAAAATAACCCCAAAAATCAGACCAAAAATTATATTAAAATCAAACGCAATTCCGTGATTTTTGACCTGAAAAAACATGCTAATAAAAAGACCCAAAAGTACAAAAATATACAAAATAATGGCAATTTTCCTGATTCTCATACAAATTTATACTGCAAAAAAAAGCAATTGTCAAATTTGTAAAGATTAACAAAAAATTAACAAAATTGAACTGCAAAAACAGACAAAAAATTACGAATTTATTTTCAAAATCTTTATAAATTTCGGCAAAAACAGCCCGCAAAAACAGATATAGACTCAAAAAAACACCAATGAAAAAAACTTCAAAAAATTCCACGAAAATCGCAAAAAAACGACAAAAAAATGCCAAAATCTTGCAACTAAAATTCGTCAAAAATTTCCAAGTTATTACAAGCATCCAAACGAGACTGATAACGTCCGCCCTGAAACTCCGTCACCAAAAAAGTCTTCAAAATCGCATCGCTAGTTTGCTTCGAATTCTCCGCCTCAGACGACAAAACCAAAACATTCGCATCACTATGAGAACGTCCAAAAAACGCCGCTCGAATATCGTAACACAACGCCGCCCGAATATGCTTGAACCTATTCGCAGCGATACTCATACCAATACCTCTTGCACACACCAAAATTCCCGCAGTTCTAGGATCTTTAACCGATTTTGCAACCATTTGAGCGTAACTTGGATAATCTACCCGAACTACTGGATTAAAGGCACCATAATCGATTATTGAATCCAATGAAAAAAAATCCCGGTTCGCTTCTAAGTAAGAAACTACACGAGATTTTAGCTCAACTCCTGCGTGATCTGAAGCTACAAGAAGTCTATTAAATACACTATTTTGCATACTCAAAAGACCTCAAAATAACTCTTAAATTTACGCTGCTGGTGCTGCTGGCGCGTCTGCTGCTGGCGCGTCTGCTGCTGGCGCATCTGCTGCTGGCGCATCTGCTGCTGGCGCATCTGCTGCTGGAGCTTCAGCTGCTACTGGAGCTTCTGCTGGAGCCTGATCTTTCTTACCAAAACAAGCTGTCAAAGCAAACGCAGCAAACAACAAAGCAAATAAGTTTACAACTTTCATAATACTCTCCTAATAAGTGCGAAAAGCACCGCACTGCTTGCAATATATCAGACTTCCTTCGGTTTTGCAACCTATAAAATTTCAATTCGACAATAAATTTTTTCCGATAGAATAAATTCAAATTTACAAAAAACTCACGTAAAATAATCGAATTGTTTAATAAAAAATTAACAAAATTTAATACTTTTTAAACTTTCATCCAACCAAGCTTTTGGTAAACATAATCACGTTGCCAAAGTTTTTCGTCTACTATAATTTTCAGCCCAAGATAGCCAGAATGGCCAATTTTAGCACTCAATTCCGCCCGTACAGCTATCCCAATTGCCTTCAAAATTTGCGCATTTTTTCCAAGCATAATCGGCTTATAACTCGCTTTTGGTACATAAATATTCAACTCCAAACGCCAGGCGCTATTTTTTTCCAATTTGACAACACTTGGCTCTACCCAAATTTTATATGGAATTTCCTTTTCAAACTGGACCAAAATTTTCTCCCGGACACATTCACAAGCAAAACTAACCACATCCTCAGGCGTAGGATCATAGGAATGCTCAGGCTCGTCCTTAATCCGATCTTTCAAAAACTCCCGCAACGGCTCGACCCCATCTCCAGAATTTGCCGAAGTAAAAAAAACCGCTTTTACATTCAAATCTTGTAGTTTTTGAATAATTGGAAACAATTTTGGCTTACTAACATGGTCAATTTTGTTCAAAACCACAATGCTTTTTGGAATAATTTCCTCAAATTTCTCAATTTCCGGCTTACGAGCATCCAAAACCAACAACATCTCATCCAAACTAGCCAAATATTCCTTCATAGAATTGAAAATCATCCGCCCAAGCTTGGTATCGACCTGCCCAATACCGGGAGTATCCACAAAAACGACCTCGGCGCCTTCGTAACGCTGGCTTCCAAAGATCATAGACCTAGTCGTATGCCTTTTATGAGTAACTATACTGACTTTTCGGCCTAAAATGGCATTAATCAGACTCGATTTTCCTACATTTGGAAGACCGACCACTGGCATAATTAAAGATTTCATAGCTATTATAATAACATTTTACAAAAATTTCCGAAACAAGCTTGAAAATTTCCACGATAAAATTGTATAATGGGTAAATTTTTGAATTTTTTGGAGTTGTTTTTTGGAGCGAGCAAACTTTTTGACAAATAGTAAAATGCAAGGTTTCTGACTTAAAAATCCGTGAAAAATCCGTGAAAAATTTAGAAAAAATTTCAGAAAAAATCCCCAAAAAACAGGATAAAATTTAAAACTTTGGAAATTTAGAAAAATTTTGTATTATAAAATATGTCCGATAAAAAAATCTTAAGAAATTACTTCATAATCGCCATCGGAGCCTTCGCCCTCGGGTTCGCAATCAACATCAAAAGTGACGTTTCCGTGGCCTCTTGCTCGGTGTATTTTTCCCCAGGAGACCCTTGCGAGCAAAAAATTGTCGAAGAAATTCGTAACGCAAAACGCGAAATTTTGGTACAAACTTATAGCTTCACTTCAAACCCTATCGCAGAGGCTCTTATTTTGGCTTATAACAGAGGTATTCGAGTTGTTTGTATAGTAGACCATAGCCAAGAAAATAAGATGCTTATTTTGAAGCTTTACGCGGCTAAAATCCCTGTTTTCATAGACCATCCAATCGGAATAGCTCACAACAAAGTCATGATTATAGACGACAAAACGGTCTTAACAGGAAGTTATAATTTTACCAATGCGGCAAAATGTAGAAATGTGGAAAATTCTGTCCATATTATTAGCGAAAAAATTGCCAGCGAGTATAAAAGACAATGGTATCGGAGGCTAAAACTTTCGCGGAAATTAGATCCAAAAATAAATTACGAAAAATTTTGAAACAAAGAAAGAAAAACGTTGCCAATTTGGGTAAATTTTGGGGGAAAATTCGTCAAAACTCGGAGTGGGCATTTTTATTTGGAGTCCTTTTTTTTATACTTATATTTTCCTAAAATAGTACGATTAAAAGCAAGCAATCAGAACCGAAAACGGCTATTTTAGCAGATTTTGTGAGATTTTAAATAATTTGAAATTTTTTGGATTTTTTTTGGATTTTTGAGGTGGGATTAAGAATTTTGTGCCGAATCTGAGCTTGTAAACTTGCCAATTTGTGCCGCAATATCAAACAGATAAATTTGCCAAATTTCCGAGTTTTACCGCAGATTTTGCCCATTTTTGACTCGATTTTGGACTGCTTTTTAACTAGCTTTTTGGACCATTTTTTGCCTCACTTTTGGATTTTTGTTTCGCCGACCACTTCTTTGACTTTGAGAACTATTCTAAAAATAATACACAAATTTTGGATTAATTTTCCAAACTTTGAATTGGTCCAAATTTAGAAAAACAAACAAATTTACAAAAATAAATGATGAAAAATCGTAAAAAAAAGCAAAATTCGAACAAAAATTTGCGACAAAAAAAATTCCAATTGAAAAAAAACAAATAATGAAAAATTCGGCAAAAAAAATAGGAAATACGAAGGTCGGCAGCGTCCTACTCTCGCATACCTTGAGGCATACTACCATCGGCGCAGGGGACTTTCACTTCCGAGTTCGGAATGGAATCGGGTGTCACTTTCCCCGCCATAGTCACCGACCCACGTCTTTCCTATGTCTAAATCCTATAACATTTTAACTTCTTTTGCAATAGGTATTTTCAAAAATTTTCCACACTAAAAAAATCCGCAAAAATAGCCATAAAATCGCATTAAAAATTGATAAAATTTCCACCTATATAATTCCACCTATATAAAAAAATCGCGAAAAAACTCAACAAAAAGTACAAAAACGCATCCCCTAGGGGATTTGAACCCCTGTTCTCGACCTGAGAAGCCGATGTCCTAACCCCTAGACGAAGGGGACATGCATAGCCATTTTAGCAATTTGAAAAATTTTAGTCAAATCATAAAAATTTCAGCAAATTTTCCTATAAAATTAACCTGTTTTTTGGCCTTTCCTTCTCAAAAATTTACAAAATTCCCCAAAAATCAATCAAAATTTCGAACGGTTATCGATCAAAGACGTAGCCAGCACGATCAAAGGGCAAAAAGCAGGGCAATTGACCTTCCGTTCTAACAACAGCTTGGTATTGCGTCTTAAGTCTGGTAAGTTTATTGGCTTGACACCGGAGCTTAGACCGGGCAAATTTTACCAGCTCGGATTTGGCGAAAAACTCGTAAAAATTAGCAAAAATTCACCCACAAAAAATTCGTAAAATTTCAAAATATTCAATATATTTTGATTGGAAAATTCAAAAAAGTACGCAAAATTTCAAATTATTTAAAACTTCAAAACCCCGCCAAAATAGCCGAGTTTAATAAGCTTCCCTTAGCAATTCATGATACAATTCCGACCGAGCATTCAGCTCTAAGTGAGTTCCAACTTCAACAATCTTACCATGATCCAAAACTATGATTTTGTCCATATTTTCCAACGTAGAAAGCCGGTGAGCAATCACAATAACAGTCCGATTTTCCATCAATTCCGTAAAAACCGAGTTCAATTTCAGTTCTGTGGAATTATCGATAGCCGAAGTCGCCTCGTCCATAATCAATATCGGAGCATTCCGCAAAAGGGCCCTGGCAATCAAAATTCGCTGTTTTTGGCCTACTGAGAGATTGGTCCCACGCTGCCCAGCCATGGTCTCATACCCCTTTGACAACTCGACAATAAACTCATGAGCCTGAGCCTTTTTCGCCGCCTCTTCAACTTCCTCAAAACTCGAGTCCATTTTTCCATACTTAATATTTTCCTCAATAGTACGATTAAAAAGCGAGAAATCTTGACTAATAATGGAAAACATAGAAAGCAAGGAATCAGAATCGTAATTCTTAACACTTTTCCCGCCAATCTCAATGACCCCTTCCATAGGATCACAAAGGCGCAAAAGCAGGCGTACAATCGACGATTTTCCAGAGCCAGAATAGCCAACAATCCCCAATTTCGTCCCTTCCGAAATTTCTAAATTAAAATTTTCAAAAATCAACTTATCTTGGGTAGGATACCGAAAACTCACGTCATGAAATTCAATATTATAATTTTCCGGCCTCTGAAAATCCTCCTTTTTTTCCTCGCTATGATCCTGCAAAAGCATGTAATTATTAGTAGTCAAAATCCTCTTCAAAACTTGACTAATAGTGTTATAACCATCCCCCATCTTGACCATATCTTCGGCCAAAACGCACATATGTTCGATAATTTCGCGGTTAATTGTAAAAATCATCACAAAGTCGCCCGCAGTCACATACCCCCTCTGAAAACCCAAAATAAGCATGAAAAAACAGGCAAATTGATAGATAATGGTCTCCAGGCTCTGAATGACGTACATAGTCAAATACCACGAATCCTTTTGAATAGACGCCTTCGTAGCCCGATTCGAAAAGCAATCAAGCCGTTTTAGCTCATATTTATAATTGTTAAAAATTTTTATACTAGTAATATTTGAAAGTACATCAACAATTTCGCCAAATAGTAAAAATTGCTTCGGGTTAAAAGTATTCCGACTTTGAATCCGATAAGCCCATAAAATGGTCGTCAAATTGAAAACAAAGACCCAAATAAGCAGCAAAAGAGCAAATTGATAATTAACATGCCAAAAAATGACCACCGAAACGATCAGGGCGAAAAAATTACCGCAAAATCTGTGGATAAAAAGGTCTACGATTGTCGGAACGGAGGTAATAATTTCCTGAATTTGCTTAGTCAAACTTCCAAAAACATTCCTTTGCAGAAAAAGCTGCGATCTTTGCATAATCGTACTCATAATCGCCCGGCTAATATTCGCCCGCATTTGGGGCCGTAATTTCAACTCTATATAGTTATAACTCCGAACGCCGATAGTACTAGCTATGTTGGCCAAAGTAAACACAACCAGGTAAAAACTAAGCTCACTGACGGCGAATTCTCGGCTAAGATTATGAAAATTGTTAATAATTATCTTGAAAATATACGCCCGAAGGTTAATATCAATAGTCGAATAAATCCCGGCCACAAAAAGCAAAATAATCCAACCATAAAACGGCTTAACGCACTCAAAATATATAAACTTCCAAACTAGACCGCGTTTATGATGAGATTTTCCTATTACTTTTGGCATAATGTTATTGAATTTTCTGAAAAAAAACGAGGCCAAAATCGGAATTGAACCGATATAAGAGGATTTGCAGTCCTGTGCATAAGCCATTCTGCCATTTGGCCACTTAACTCTTTGATCCTATCCCAATTCGTACTTTTTTGCAAGCACTTTTTTTTATGTAAATTTGTATTTTTTTCGGCTAACATGGCGTTTTTTTTCGTTATCTTCCTTTGTATAATTCTAGGCAAAATTCATAAAAAAATCCGCAAAAATATATTAACTTTTTAACCATTTTTGACAAAATTTTCGCTTTGAAATTCCAATAAAAAAATTTCCCTCACAAAAAAAAATAATTTAAAATTTTTCTGAAAAATCAAGAAGTAGTTTCGTAAAAAAAAATATGATAAAATTATGGAATGTCAGAAAATCACGAAGAAATTACGGCACCTTTAGAGGCGCCGACGCAAAATGAGCCTGAAAAAACGGCCCAAGAACAACTAAACGAGCAAAAAGAACATTATTTAAGAATCATCGCCGATTATGAAAACCGTATGAAACGAACCACTCAAGACTCTATAAATGCAATTTCTAGTACAATCGAGCGGCTACTTTCGGACATAATTCCGCTTATAAAGGACATCAATCAGGCAGCCGCGACAACGGAAGGAACTGCTAAAACTGGCCTAGAAATGATTGAAAAAAATATGAAAACAATTTTGGGAAAATACGGAATTAAGGAAATTTCGGCAGAAATTGGTCAAACTTTCGACCCGCATACCCACCAAGCCCTCGGCACAATCCAAAAGGACGGCGTTGAGGAAGGTAAAATCGTGGAAATCATCCAAACTGGGTACTCTTTCAACAAAAAGACGATTTTGCCAGCCATGGTCATTGTCAGTGAATGAAATTTGACAAATAGACTCGCTAACAAATTGCACAAAAAAATTTTTTAGATAGATTTTGGGATTTTGTTGTTTTGACAGGTTGTCACGAATTTAGCTATATAACTAGCGGCAAAAGCAAAGGCCCGATCGAACTCCTTTGGGCCATTTATCGACCGTTTTATATAAAAAGTACTAATATTTCCGTTAAAATTAACCGTACAATTCATCACCATTTGCCGCCGCTCACAATCGTAGAAAATCTCGTCAATCATACAATCCAAAAAGTTAAAATTGCTCATATTTGTAAATTTGATCTTATAAACTCGCCCGGCCAATACGAGATGATTCAGGAAATGATCCTTCAATTTCACTCCCCATTTGTACGAATCCGAAAAAGTTACCACCCCATTTTTATACAGCGGAATTCGTCTATTATTAAATCCGCTAGCAATTCTAAAATTACGAAAATATATCAACTGCGAAAAATTCGAAATTTCAACATTTTCATAAGGATAGTCAGCAGGCGCAGGCGGCCCGTTTCCACAACCAGCTAACAAAAAAACCAAAACCAAAAACCACATCATACACCTAACAAATACCCAAAAACCGTACGATCAGACAGCATCATTTCATTCATATTATTACTCAAATTGTTTAAATTATTAATTAAATCTATCAACTGCAACAGACTTCCTTTCGAGAACGTATCCCAATCTTTGTTAAGATTTTTCATTAATTGATCCCAATTTTCCACGGCAATTTCGGTCTTAGGCAAAATACCAAGCTCAATTTTCGAAGCGCAACGATTAAAAGTCCCCGCCCCAATCGAGACCTTATCAAACGCCCCGCTCAAAGATTCCAACGCCTTGGCAAAATTACGTATTCCGTCATTAATACTGCCATCATTTCGCTGCAAAATCTTGTGAATAGTTACAACAAGTTCCTTAGCACTCGAAATCAAAGCCGGAACGTCCTCAAAAAGCTTTTCAATATTCGAATACTCGGACCGAATTTCCGGAATTTTCCCATCTAGCAGGATCGGTTTCCGAGAAATCGCCCGGTTTTCCAGCTCTATAATACTATGACCAGTCAACCCTTGCATGCCTATTTTGGCCACAAAAGAGTTATAAATCGGCATTTTTTTGTCAATTTTAACAACTACGGCAACTCGCTCAAACCTTGGCAAATCTACCTTGATTTCCTCCACTACCCCGATTGGTACCCCTTTGTAAAAAACCGAATTTCCGATATTTAAACCCCGAATCGACCGGTCAAAATATATAACATATTCTTTTGTATTAAAATTTCGAGCCTGATTTGAAATGAAAAAAAACACCCCACAAATGCAGGCTATAAAGATGAAAATTTGTACTACAAACTTCCTAGAAGGTGGCAACCGTTCGAACATAACTTTCCAAAAACCCCCTTACTTTCATATTATCACTTTTGAGCAAATCCTTAAAAGTCCCCGTAAAAAATCGACCATCCATTAGAACCGAAATTCGATCCGCTAGCTTGGCCAAACGCCCGATATCATGGGTAATTATGACCACAGAGACTGTCTTTTTCAATTTTTCGAGCAAAATGTCATAACTCTCCAAAACCTCGCAATCTAGACCAACTGTAGGCTCATCCAAGAACACAATTTTAGGCTCCAAGACCAAAGTCCGCGCCAAAGCCGCCCGTTTTTGCATTCCACCAGAACATTCCAGAGGAAAATAATCAAAAGAATAATCCGGCAAATTCACAAAATCCATGTATTTTTTTGCTATAATTTTGGCCAGCGAACGATTCAGATCAAACTTGACAATCAGTGGAAACATAATATTTTCCCCAATTGTCAAATTATTCAACAACGCATTACTCTGAAAAAGCATACCAATTTTACAATTTTCAAAATCCCACAATTTACCATTTTCGTCCAAAATCCGTCCATTTTTATAAGGCAAAAGCCCGAGCAAAATTTTGACAAAAAAACTTTTACCACTCCCAGACGGGCCAGTAATGCCATGAATCTCATTCCTACGCAAATCCCAATTCAAACTATCGTGAGAACTAGAGACCAAATTTTCAACTTTGATCAAAATTTTTTCGCCATTTTTTTGTTCAAAAACTTCCAACCCAAAATCCAAAATCGAATTCCCCTAAAAATATACTACAACAATGTTGGCAATAGTATCAATCAAAATCGACGCAAAAATACTATAAACGACCGCGCGAGTAATGCCAGAAATCACCGATTCGGAAGTAATGGCTATTTTCGTGGTTTCATAAGTACAAATCATCCCAATTGCAAACCCACATAAAGGCCCCTTCCAAAGCGCAGAAAAGAAAATTTCCTTATTAACATTTTCCAAAACATAAAAAAACAACTTCGGATTAAGGCTCAAAACCCCTTGAAGCGAAATGTACCCACCAAAAAGGCCAAAAATGGACGAAATATAGGCTAAAAATGGCAAAATGAAGGTAAAAGCTATAATCTTCGGAATCAGCAGAAAAACAACCGGATTTATGCCCATAATTTTAAGAGAATCCCATTCGTCCGAGATTTTCATAATCCCGATCTTCGAAACCACACTACTCCCCGACCGAGCGGACAAAATAATTATTGCTATAAAAAGCCCCATTTCCTTGAGAAAACTCAAAACCACAATATCAATGGCGAAAAATTGCGCGCCAAAAGTCTGTAACTGAGTAACCGATTGCAAAGAAATAATCACTCCGAGGGCGAAACTAATGAAAATCACTATCGGAATGGCCTGAATTCCCATGTTATAGCAGCTATTTAACACATCTTGAAACATTATCTGGGTTTGAAATTTATGCCCCGTTTTAGCCTTAAAAACCCCATTAGCGAAGGTCAAAACTTCGTACGAATATTTCAAAATGTTATAAAAAAAATCATACAAATATTTCAAAAAACTCATACTAGACAAAATTTTCCGCCGCCGCTTTTTTACCAGAAATTTATTAACATATTCGCGATCAGAACTGACATCTTTCAAGCCCAAATCCTCCGGACTTTCCGAATACGGCTTTGTATTTTTGAACTTTTCGCAATTTTCGTTATATTTATCGAGTAAAATTTTGATCCCAGAATCCAGATCGGCCTGAGAATAATCAATTTTGATCTTCGCTGGCAAAGTATTAACAATTTGTACAATTTCGCGCCAATTTTCAATGGAAAAACTTCCTGTCAATTTGAAAAAGTCCATAATTTGCCCACCTTTTTTCTTAGCTTACAAATTTTCGATCGAAATTTCTAGGAGTTTGTAGAAAATTTCTAAGGATTTGGATCGAAATTGCTAAAAATTTTAGGCAAAATTTCTAGGAGTAAATTTAGTAGGAATTTTAGCAGGTTTTAGCAGGTTTTTGCAGGTTTTACGCAAAAATTATAAATAAATTGGAAAAATTTGGAGATTTTTTTAGAGATTTTTAGCAAATTTCAGAGATTTTTACCTAAAATAGTTTTTGAATTTTCTTTTTTTGAATTTTTCCACCGATTTTTAGAGAATTTTCCAAAGTTTTCAAAGATTTTCACAAATTTTCAGCGGATTTTTCCTAGATTTTTAAGATTTTCCACCGATTTTTATAGAATCCCACAAAATTTTAGAGAATTTTCACATATTTTCGCAGAATTCCCCTAAATTTCCAGAGATTTTCCAAAATTTTCACAGAATCTCAGAGATTTTCCCAGAATTTTTCTATAAAACCTAAAAATAAATTTGCAAATTTGCACAATTCCATACTTTTTCAAAAAAAAAAACAACTCAAAAAAAAAATAAAAAATTTTAGACAAAAAAAACGGCCACGAAAATCGGACCGAAAAAAGACAATCTAATTCAAAAAATTAAGCAGAAAGTTTTGCTCTGCCTTTTCTTCTACGAGCACTCAAAACATGCGGAGAATTTTCCGACCGCGCTCTGAATCCATGTCTTCTTTTCCTAACCAATCTACTTGGCTGATAACTACGTTTCATACTTGTGTATTTTATTAAAAAGTAAAAATTTTATCAAGCCCTGTAAAAAAGCCAAGAAAAATTATAAAATTTAAAAAAAAATCTAAAAATCTTGTAAAAAAAAATCGGAAAAAGTTATTCCCGAATTAAAACTTTCCTACTCAAAAAGACCCCTGTAAAACCAAGGAAAATTACAAAAAACAGCCAAAATGCTGGGAAATATTCATACATCAAACCAAAACGGTTACAAATATACGGCGTAATTCCACCAATGACAGAAGTCCCGATGCTATACGTAATCGAAACTCCGCGAAAACGGAACTCTTTTGGAAATAAACTTGACAAAATGGCATGACTAGGACCGACAAAAAGCGCCAAACAAATCACATTCAAAAAGTTAAAATTCAAATTTTTAAAATACAAAGTCGGGAAAGCCAAAATCGCCATTCCAAGCAAACCTAGCATCATTGGAACATAAATCCGTTTCACCCGATCGCTCAACATACCGCTCAAAAGCAGCAAAATCGAATATACCCCAAAATAATACATCCCATACTCGCGCACAGTCATAGCGTCCATTTTACACTGCCAATTTCCTACTATCCAATTCATATTATAGTAAAACATCCCGCTTATCCCGGCAGCTATGAGAATACTCGAAGTCGCGCTACGTACAAAACTAAAATTCTGATCTTTTTTTGCCTTAACACTAGCCTTCGGAGCGTGATCAATGGGCAAAAGTCGCAAAACAATGGCCACAATTCCGATAACTCCACCGATTAAAAACGGCATTTTCCAGGTCATTCCGTCACTAAAGTAAAAAGTCGCAACAGATCCTCCGAGCATACCAAACACAGTAAAACACCAAGCTAAACCGCTACCAAGACCGCGCCTAGACTTCTTCGGATCCGTATCTAAAGTCTCAATCAAAAAAATCCCAGCTCCATTTAACTCACTAGCCGCGCTCATAGTTTGAATCATACGTACAACCAGCAACAAGACCGAAGCCCAGACGCCAATTTGAGAAAAACCAGGCAAAAACGCCATAGCAAACGAAGCAGTAGCCATCATTATCATAGCCCAAAACAGCGCCAAAGTACGCCCATGCTTATCTCCGACATACCCAATAACAATTCCACCCAAAGGCCGCATTAATGCCCCTAAAAACAGAATTAAATACCCAGAAGTCAAAGCCGAAACCGCGTTTTCCCCGCCATTAAAATACGGAGAAATCACAGGAAGCATCTGAACAAACAACATGTAGCAATAATATTCCAGCCCGGCGCCCAAAAGCACAATACCGACCGAAAACATCGAACTTATTTTCGAATTTTTCAAAACTCACCTTTCCTGGAGCTATTGTACCCCCCGTCTCTTCTAAAAGTCAAATTGACAAAATCGGCAAAAATAGCGAAGTTTAAAAAGATTTCATAATTGGTTAAATTCCACAAATTGATATAAAATTACCAAAAAGACAAAAAAAATCCTAACAAATTTTTGTACATATTTTTGAATTTTCAAAGCGAAATTTTTCAACGAATTTTTGTGAGAAGAATTTTTGCAAGTTGTAAAAATTAACTATTTTTCAAGAAAATTAACAATTAAAACTTCAAAAAAAACAGCAATTTTAGCCCAAAAAATCATTTTTAAAACAAATTCCAATAAAACAAATCATCTTCAATTTCTGTAGCTTTTTCATGCGGCTGATCAGAAAATTTTGCGTCAAAATCAACATTTACAATTTCATCGCAGGTAATAATTTTTATTTCCGATAAAATTTCAAGTTTTTTTTGAATTTTCAGTGAAAAATCGCCATCTTTTTGCAAAATATTTTGCTTATTTTCGCCAAAAATCGCAGTATTTTCTTCTTTGACACTTTTGTGATCTTTCGCCAATTCAACCAAATGACGTATTTTTTGACTATTTTTATAAACTATATGAGACCATGAAAAAAACACACAAACCCCGCGTAAATGGCCATTTTCATCACGATATTTTCCGTAAAAATCACAAAAAATATCATCAAAAATTATATCAAATTCAAAATCGCAAAAATTATATTTCTCAAAAAATTGCCTGAAATTATCGATAAAACTCTCAGCTTTACGTAAAATAACAATATATTCCAGCCCAGAATTCGCCAAATATTCCTTCCATTTTTGCTGTTTTTTATGGGCATTTGACGCTTTTAAATCATTATTTTTTTTATCGCACTGCCCCCCTATGTGATTAACATTGTCTCTATCCTCTTGTCCATTAGAATCCTTTAAAAGACCACTTTTAGCAACTATAACATTTTTAATCTCATCAATTGCACAATTTTTCACATAAGAATACAAATTTTTTTGAGAATTGAAAATTTTACGATTTTTTGCACGTAATTTAGACAATTTTCCAGAAAAATACAAATCTCGATCACGAGTTGAAACTGTGTTTAAAGTAGAATTTTGTTCATTTTCGGAAAAATATTCCCAACTTTTATAAGTCTGAAATTTTGGATCATAAAAAAGGTACAAATTTTCATTATTTTGGCTATTTTGGCCGAGAAAATCAAGTTTTTCAATATTGGTAAAAATATACGCAACTTTTTTTTTCGAAAATTTTACCAACGAAGGCGAAAGCAAAAACTTATGGTAATTTTTATGGTTCATTTTGGTTTTAAACTCACAATCCCCGCCATTTTGGCCGATTTTAAATTGATCAATACAAGAAAAATTCGAAGCAAAAATTCCACAAACACTAGAATTTTGCAAAAAAATCCGATCCGCAACATTTTTTACAGAATTCGGCTCCCAAATTGGCGTAAAACCAAACAATTTTTGAAACAATGGACATAATTTATCATTTTCCAACAACTCACAAAGTCGGCCAAAATTGCGGTCATTTTCAAGATTAGAAAACTGTAAAAACGGAAAAACATTTTCAGAATTCAATTTTTGCTGTAAAAAACGCTCCAAACCATCGAAAATACGGCTATCATAAGGCTTTTGAAATCGAAAAATTTCAGTCCATAAAGCTCCTTCCAAAGAATCCGAAAACTTCGTAAAATCCGCATAAATACAGGGAAAAATTGAAATTAACCAATCCTTAATTATTAAATCCTCAACACAAATTACCTCAAAATCGGCCAAAATTTCCGCAAAATCCATCAAATTTTGTACAATTTTCAACTCAAAATTTTTATAATTTTCATTTTTAATTCCATTTTTTTCGTCATTTTTGGAAAAATCAGTAAAAATTTCATCATAAAATTCATAAATCTCCCCAAAATTGCTATTTTTATCAATCTGATCGGCAGAACTTTGAAAAATATTAGAAAAATTTACATCATTTTCCGCCGCAAATTTCACCTGAAAATCTTCAAAAAGACCAAAATCAAAAGGTAAATTCCCCCTAAAAACATCCTTCAAAAACCCGCTATTTGAGCCAAATTCAAGTGTATTTTTTGTATAATTTTCACCATATTTTTTCAAATCAATCGAATATTGCTCGACCAATTTCGAATCTATGAAAAAATTCGGCTTAAATGGCTGAAAATTCAGTACTTTTTTATCAAAAATTAAATTCAAAGATTTGTCAAAAAAACAGGCAAAAAACGCCCCATCCTCTGGACTTTTTGTATGAACAAACTCGGAAAGCATAAAAAATCACACAAAAAACCCGCTTAAATTCGCTAAAATTAAACTTTGCGCGAATAATATTCAACGACCAAATGCGGATTCACTTTGACAGGATATGGAACTTCATCCAACTCAGGAAGCTTGATCAACTTCGCCGCTTTACCCTCATCATAAACCTCAAAATACGTAGGCAAACCGCGCTCGGCCAAATCCATAGACTCCTTGACTTTTTCATGATCCTTAATCGTATCGCGCAAACTGACCGCATCGCCAGCCTTCAACAAGAACGAACTAACCGAAACTACCGAACCGTTAACCAAAATATGCTTGTGTTTAATCATCTGCTTAGCCGCAAAAATCGTCGGCGCCCACTTCATTCTATATACAAAAGCATCCAAACGCGATTCCAACATCGAAATCAATTCCTTAACTCCGTTACCAGATCGGCTAGCTTTCACAAAGAAAATACGAAATTGCCGTTCTTTCATACCATAATAATATTGCAACTTTTGCTTCTCAGCCAATTGCAAACCATAGTTCGAAAGCCTTTTTCTCTTTGCATTTTTACCATGTTCCCCTGGTTTTGTTGGTCTATTATTCACAGGACTCTTCGGACGACCCCAAAGATTGACTCCCAACCTGCGATCTATTTTATATTTAGGCACAGAAACTCTGGACAAAATAATTCTCCTTCTACTTGTATTTAGTATGTTATTATTTTTCGCAAAATATGTCAAACTATGAGAAAAATCACGAAATTTTTGAATCTGAAATTTTCGAAATACAAAATTTTCTGAAATTTGACCAAAACTAGCAAAAAAATATAACAATTTTGAAACTGATTAAAACTGAGATTTTTTCAAAAAGAATGGACTGAATTTTTCGAAAATTGTACACTAAAATTACGGAGGAAAAATGAGCGAAAATAGCCGAAAAAAGCCGATTTCTGTTGGAATTATTGGTCTTGGCAAACTTGGAACGGCGGTCTATGAAGAAGCGGTAAACAATGACGAATTTTACGTTGGAAGTATTTTTTCAAAAAGGACAGACCACCCTCAAATCACGGCCAATTTAGCGGACTTTTGCAATTTTTGCGATGTTTTAATCGACTGTACAAGCTCTGGTTTTGAAAACATTTGTGACAAATTAACAAAACCCATCGTAATCGCTTCTACCCAGCCAATTTCGCGCTATCCTAGCCAAATTCCGACCCTTTTGCTACCAAATGCATCATCATGGCCAATCATACACGAAACCATCGTAAAACTGGCTAAAATGGCCGACTTTCACATAATTATACACGATGTTCACGGACAGCATAAGAAGGACGCCCCGTCTGGATCGATTCGTAAATTACTTGCCAATTTGTCAAATACGAATTCCACCACTGAAGTCCATTCCACGCGGAAGTTTGACGTAAAAGGGCTTTATGAAATCACGATTTTCAACGAAACTGAGCGGATAAAAATTTCCCACGAAGTTTTCGACCGGAAAAGCTACGCAAAAGGGCTATTAAAGGCCGCAAAATGGCTGATTTCCCAAAAACCAGGGCTATATACAACCGAAAATCTTTTCCAAAATTTTGCCGAAAACTCTTGAATTTTAACAAAAAAACCAACCAAAATTTCTATAAAAAATACATGAAAATTAATTGACAACTTGTAAAAATCCACAAAAAAACTGCAAAACTCTGGACGAAAATTGCCTAACAAAGTAGTATGAAAACATGGCAGAAAACATTTATAGAACTCATGTTTGCTCGCAGGTAGATAAGTCTTTAGTTAGTCAAACAGTCAAAATTTCGGGATGGGTTCGAAAAAAAAGGAACCATGGCACGATTTTGTTTATCGATTTAGTGGATGCTTCTGGGGTCGTACAGTGCATAATTCAAAAAGATGAAGTTTTGTTTCAAAAAGTTGAATTGACCCCGTACGAGAGCGTTGTAACCATCGAGGGGACCGTGCTTTTGCGTGACAAGGGCACAATTAACGATAAAATCGCTTCTGGGGATATCGAAGTTCACATTCAAAACTTCACCATACTAAGCAGGGCGCAGGAGCTGCCGTTTGCGATCCATCAGGAAGATCTCAGCGAAGAATTGCAGCTAAAATACCGTTTTTTGTATCTTCGGCGCGCGCATGCTCAGGAAACTTTGAAATTACGTACAAAAGTGATCGATTTGCTCAGAAAACATATGAAAGAACTCGGATTTTTGGAAATTCAGACCCCAATTTTGGCCTCAAGTTCGCCGGAAGGAGCTCGAGATTTTTTGGTCCCTAGCCGCCTTCACAAAGGTAAATTTTTCGCCCTACCTCAAGCGCCGCAGCAATTTAAGCAGATTTTAATGGCTTCCGGCGTGGAAAAGTACTTTCAAATTGCCCCGTGTTTTCGCGATGAAGATTCCAGGGCCGATCGTACGAGCGAGTTTTACCAAATGGACTTTGAGATGGCTTATGCGACCCAGGAAGATATTTTTTACGTTTTGGAGCATGTTTTTTATAACGTTTTCAAAACCGTCCGCCCAGAATGCGAAATTCCGCAAAAATTCCCGAGAATTCCTTATAGAACTGCAATTGCCGAATATGGATCTGACAAGCCGGACCTGCGTAACCCGCTAAAAATCACGGATTTGACGAATTCGTTTGAAATTCCGAATATTTTTAAGGAATTGACAGAAAAAGGTGGTAAAATTTTGGCGCTGACTGCAAAAATTGACAATCCGACAAGGTCTTTTTTCGACGATTTGCAAAAATTTGTGATCCATAAAGGCGGAAAAGGGCTGGCTTATTCCCATTTCGATGGCCAAAAATGGACCGGGCCGATGTCTAAGATGTTTTCGGACGAGGACAAGCAAAAAATCCTGGAAAATGGCCAAAAAATCAGCAACCAAAATGGACATAACACGATTTTTGTAATTGCAGACAAGAAAAATTTGGCCTATAAAATCGCGGGAAGTTTACGTAACGAACTGGGGAATCAACTAGGATTAATCGACGAAGAACGCTATGAATTTTGCCTGATTACAGATTTTCCAATGTTTGAAATGACGGACGAAGGAACCTGGGATTTTATGCACAACCCGTTCTCAATGCCGCAAAATTTGGACGTTCCTACCGAAGAAGTTTTGTCTTACCAATATGACGTCGTTTGTAATGGTTACGAACTTTCTAGCGGCGCGGTTCGGAATTATGATCTTAATATAGTTGAAAAAGTTTTCAAAATTGTCGGCGATAATTGCGAAAATTTGGAAGAAAGGTTTCCGGTCTATAAGGCTTTCAAGTATGGCATTCCTCCACACGCTGGCTCTGCACCGGGGATTGATCGTATAATCATGTTATTGAACAAGAAAATTAACGGTAGAGAATTGAATCTTCGTGAAGTCGTGGCATTTCCGCTTACCCAAAATGGCGAAAATCTACTTATGAGCGCGCCGTCAGTGGTCTTGGAAGAACAATTGAAAGAACTTGGAATCAAAGTAGAAATCAAGGAATAGTTAACAAATGGTTAAAATTGTGAGGGAAAATGAAGATAGTTTTTGGAGGAATTAAAGGCGGAACCGGTAAGTCAACTTTGGCATTTCACTTGGCAACTTACGCGCATTTGCTTGGGAAAAACGTGGTAACTTTTGACTGCGACTTCCCGCAATTTTCGTTCACAAAATATTATGAAAATCGTAAAAAAAACAAGGCAATTTCGATTTGGAACGAGCACAAAGCCATTTCAGATCTTACAAAAACCCCACAAATGGCCGATCCTGACACTATCTACATCGTGGACACCCCAGGGCGCTATAGCTCTGACATTACCCAGATTCATAAGGACGCAGACGTAATTATTTCGCCAATAAACGATAGTATTTTGGATATTGATACGATTTTTCAGACTGATCAGGAAAAATGGTCACTTCCTGGGTATTTTTACGAAATTATCATAGAAAACAAAAAGGTAAAAAAAGATTCACTTTGGATGGTCGTTCGAAATCGATCCAGTCACATTAACTCTAAACACAAGCAAAGTATAGAACGAAAATTGGCAGAATTGGCCAACAAAATGAATTGCGTAGTTACCAACGGCCTTCGAGAAAGAACGATTTTCCGCGAACTTTTCACTCAAGGACAGTGCGTTTTGGATGTGACTGGGAAAAATTTGTCCATTTCTCACGTAGCCGCAAAAATGGAAATCAAAATGCTGTGGAAAAAAATCACAGAAAAATTCCCGAATTTATAATAGTGGAAAAAATTCGTTAAAAAAAAATAATTTTGTTGAAAAATTTTCAAAAATCAGAAAAAATCAGAAAGTTTTAATAAATTTTACCTAGTATTTTTCACAAATTTCACAAATCTTAAATTTTTTCTCTTAATCTGTTTTTTTGTACCCAAGTCCGATTAAATAAAACTCACAACTATCATTAGCGCTAGATTTCGGCTTAAATCTGTAAGTTTGTGTGAAAAATTTCCGCCACTCGACCAAAAATTCCTGAAAATGACCGCCGTCAAAAATTTTTACGCACATATTGCCACCAGGAACCAAGTGTTTTTTGGATAATTCCAAAACTTTCCAAACCAAATTCATAATCACCAAATGATCGTGAGCGGCCTGCCCGGTACAATTTGGAGCCATATCAGACAAAATCACGTCATAATTATCCTCGGCCAAAAATTCAGTTGCTTCCGAAGAAAAAATGTCCGCAGTCAAAGTTTGTACATTTTTAATCGGCTCAATTTCCAAAAGATCGACCGCTTTAATTACACTATTTGTCAAACGGGTCGCCACTTGTAACCAAGCCCCGGGCGCCGCCCCAAGATCCAAAACCTTAGAATTTTGGCCAATTAGGCGGTATTTTTCCTGAATTTCTAGTAATTTATAACAAGATCTGGCTCGAAAACCATCCTTTTTCGACTGTTGAAAATACTTATCTCTATGCCGATCTTTTATCCACTGATGGGGATCTCTGCGCTTCATATACTCCCCTTCATTACCATACGTTCCAACCATTTCTCGAGCATTTTAACCACCTTTAAACATCGTTTTCATTCAATATTTATCCATTTTGAAATCTGATTTTGCAACTTTTTACTATATGACAATTTTGAGTTTTCCTTCACAGAAGCATGATTAAACTCACCAAAACGGCTCATCAAATCCAGGACAATCCCCTCTTTTAGGCCATTTTCGCACAGCATTACCTGTTTGCACCTGAGCCGATGTAAGATCTCATGGACCCAAGGCAGGCCGACCTTTACCAGCTTCACCTGACGAGCCCCTATCCCTGGAACCCCGCGCAAAAAATCGTTTTTCATTTTGTAAAATTCATTCAAACTAAATTTCAAATCCGCCATTTCCAGCATTTTCCCGTTCAAATGAGCTTGATTTTTCTTGTGAAAATAATTATAGGCAATTTTTAAAGTTGTACATTTCGAACAAACCACAGACTTATTTTGGTATTTAATTGCAAAATTTTCCAATTTAGTAAATTCTTCTTCTCGAATTTTCGCAGTTGTCAAATTGTTCAAAAGCCCCAAATTTAGCGAGACATAATCGCGAACTTCTATCCCCGAAGGCGTCTTGATCACATAAGCCAACTCCGAGCTCCCAGAACCTATATCAATGACAACGGCATCGCTGGCAATATACTTCTGACACCCCAGAGCAGCCAAATAAATCTCTTCCGCTGGCGAAATAATTTCCACATGAATTCCAAATTTTTCCGAAAGATTTTCAATAACATCGCTTGCCATTGGCGAATACCTAAGAGCCGCCGTTCCAACACAACGTAACTTAACATCAAATGGCGCTATATAGTCCTTAACTTTTGAAAAAGCACGCTCCATACGCTGGGTAACTGGCTCAGAAATCATCTTTCCAGGCTCCATAATACCAAAATTTATCACAATTGTATCAGACTTAATCACTTCAAATTTGTTAGCCATTTTGAGATTTTTACGAGCCAAAACAAACCGAAACAAATAAGTTCCAAGATCCAATCCAGCATACAACATCTACCTATTATACACCTGAAAAGCAATATAAACCAGATTATTAACAAAAAGTACGTTTGCGTTTTACGAAACTTTCGGTATCATAAAAACAGCGAGGAATTATGGAACAAAATGAACTAGAAAAAAAATTTCAACACAGCGTCGCGTTTTTGACCGAAGAACTGAGCTCAATTCGAGCTACAAAAGCTTCTCCGACTTTTCTGAAGCCGATTTTGGTATCTCTCGAAGATGGCCAAAAAATGGGAATTATGGAAATCGCCATGGTACGAGTAATTGGGCCAAAAATGCTAGGAGTTAAGCCTTGGGATGCGCATCATGGTCCAGCCATTGAAAAGGCGATTAAAAACTCAAATTTAGGCCTAGCAATCGGTCTTAAAGATGACGAATTTCAGGTTTTTTTCCCAGAAATAACCCAAGAAAGACGGAAAGAAATAGTCAAATCTCTGAATACTTATTCCCAAAACACCAAAAATTCTATCCGATCAGCTAGAAATGATTTTATAAAAGCAAACAAAAAAGGATCGAAAGAAGAAGAAGTCAAACAGGAAAAAGATATCCAAAAACTGGTAGATAAATACAATGCGCAAATCGATAGTTTGATTAGTCAAAAAGAAAAAGAAATCATGCAAATTTAATTTGCCCTCCAAAAATAGCCAACTTTTTCAGTTTTAAAAATACGTAAAAAATGAAATTTTCCAAAAAAATATCAGAAAAATAAAAAAAATCACAGGAAAAATTCTTAGAAAAATCACCAGTCCAAAAAAACAAATTCAAAAATTTTCAATTGCAAAAAATTCTATTTTGTTAACTTTTTCTTATCGTTCAAATTGACCAAAAAAACCAAAGAATATACAAAAATCAAAACCATAAATGTAATTATTAACATTTTCCAAGAAAGCAAAAACGAACCTATAACTATCAACATCCCCAAAACCCCTAGTATTTTCGGAATAACGGTCCCAGACTTACGCACCACAACGTAAGAACACATAGCATAGATAAACAAAGTCACGTAAATACAAATATTTGACACAAAGGCAAATTGATCGTTAATATTTAAATTACTAACTGCAAAAAAGATCAAACTTGTAATCGCAGAAGAACTCCAAAGACCGAAATTCGAATTTGCGCTCGGGGTCTTAGCCAAAAACACGCTGCCAAAAAGCTTCGATTCCGCAAAAAGCAAACTCATCTTACCAGTCGCAGCCACCCAACCATAGAGCGCGCCAAAACTCGTAAAAGCAATCAAAAAACTCATGTATTTTTCGGACCCAACGCCAACATACTCACGTGCCAACAGCGAAAATGGCGAGCTACTTTTCTGTAACTCATCCAACGGAACGCTACCAGCCAAAAACAGGGAAGATGAAATGTACAAAATGCTACAAGCAATCACGCCCAAAAGTAAACCCCTTCTAGCGCTTTTCCCCGAACCAAAAAGAGCGGCGGTTTCAATCCCAATAAATGCCCAAAACGACGAAATCCCCAAAGTCGCAATCTCACTACTGCTCCCCATCTGCGGCGGAACCACGAAAATATCCGGTTTCCACATAAAAAACCCGATTGGCAAAATCACCAAAATACTAAATTTCAAAACTGTCAAAAGAGTCTCTATCTTCTCAACTGTGTGATAGCGTACAATAGAGTTACTAATAGTCAAAATTCCCATTAAAATCACGGCCAACAAATTTGCATTTTTAATATTCAAAGTCCCGACCAAAACGATCAAAATCCCGGTATTACTAATGACACAACTGATCCAATAAACCCAAGAAACCATCTTCTTGATAGTACTATGTTCGAAATAATCACTAAGTACGCTAACCTTGGGAAACATCAAGTAAAGCCGGCCAAAAATGAGGGCAAAAATAAGGGCCATCGAACAACCGATGACCCAACTATACACCAAATTCGAACCCAGCGACGCCATCAAAGAAGGCATTATAAAAAACCCAGAACCCACAATGTTCCCGATCACAAATAAAGATACGATTAACGTAGAACCCATAAAAATAAAAGTACACTAATCATTGACAAATGTAAAGAAGGTTGTTAAGTTTTTTTATACATAAAATGATTAAAATTCACACCGAAGACGAATTCGTTAAAATGCGCGCGGCTGGCCGTCTGGCAGCGATTTTGTTAGCCGAACTTGGGCAACTTGTCCGTCCTGGAATTACGACAAAAGACCTTGACAATTATTCAATAGAATTTTGCAAAAAATACAACACAAAATCGGCATGTTTTGGCTATCACGGTCGTGATAATTCTCCCTTTCCGGCGCATATTTGTACCTCTGTCAATCACGTGGTTTGCCATGGAATTCCGTCCGAACAAACGCTAGAAGAAGGCGACATCATAGGAATTGACATAACTTTGATCGTAGATGGTTATCATGGCGATACTTGCGCAACCTTTCCAGTTGGTCAAATTTCGAAACCTGCTCAAAAACTTTTGGACGTAACTTTTGAAGCAATGAATCTTGGAATTTCGGCCTCAATGGCGGGAAATCACATAGGAGATATCGGGGCAACAATCGTCAATTTCATCAATAAAAAGCACAATAATCTTTTTGGAATAGTCACAGATTATTGCGGCCATGGAATCGGGCAAAATTTCCATCAGGAACCGGAAGTACAGCACATAGGTCGGCCAAAAACGGGCCCAGAGATCAAGGAAGGAATGTTTTTCACAGTAGAACCGATGATAAATTTGGGAAAAGGCGATGTCCGAGTACTTAAAGATAATTGGACGGTGATTTCCAAAGATTATTCACTTTCTGCTCAATTTGAACATACTATTGGAATCGGCCAAAATGGGCCAGAAATCTTCACTAAACTTTGAAAAAACGTATATTAAAAATGGTTAATTTTGAGTTAATAATTCCATGAGCGACAAATTTTATTTGTAAAATTTAATTAAAAGTTTAACCAATCGTTAATTAAGTTATGAAAATGAAAATTGTAAAAAAATGGAAAAATTTTCAGTTTAATTTGAAAAATCTTTTTGTTTTTGCTTCGAAAATGGTTAAAAAATCTTTTTGAAAATTGTAAAAAAAATGAACAAAATAAAAAAAATTAAAAAAAAATCGACAAAAATTCAGAGGAAAATTTTTAAAATTACCACAAAACAAAATTACCACCAAAATTTCTGGAAAAATCAACTAAAAAACTCACGAAAAACAGCCAATTTTATAAGAAAATTTCACAAAAAAATAGTTAAAAATTAGTTAAAAACTTGGAAGATTAAAAAAGCAAAATTTGCAAGAAAATTCGAAAAAAAGTAAAAAAATCCCATCATAAAATCGCAAAATAGACTGTTTTTATAAATATTTATCCAAATTGTAACTTTTTCTATGCCAACGACAAAGCCCATGCTCGCGAATAGCCTTGATATGATCCGCCGTCCCATAGCCCTTGTTCGAGTCCCATTTATACATCGGAAACTCCAAATTCAACTGATCCATCAAAGCATCCCGCTCAACTTTAGCCACGATAGAAGCCGCTGAAATAGCCTGAATTTTCTGATCCCCCTTCACGAGAGCGTAACAATCCAAAAAACTCGGCTTCCGACCGTCCATAAAAAAAGTACCCTGCCCCAAAAACGGCTCAACAGCGCGCAAAATGGCCGATTTATAAGCATACCCAAGTCCAAATTCGTTAATTTCTTCAATCATACCAATCCCGATTTTCCAGCGCGAAATTTCCTTAATTTTTTCATATAATTCCTGACGTTTTTTAGCAGAAATTGATTTAGAATCCCGAAAAATCGGCTCCGGAGGCCGCAAAAACTGCAAAGCACAGACAAAAACCGGCCCGGCCCAACAACCATACCCAACCTCATCAATCCCAACACTTGTCAAATTCGATGAAAGATCTATAATTTCTTTATCAGAAAGCTTTAAAACTCCGCCATTTTGGCCACTTTTCTCACGTTTTTCATCCTGAAAATTTTTGTCCATTTTAGTAAATTTTGCACTTTCATTTTCAAAAAGATCCATCTGATTTTCCAACCCGAAAAACCCCTCATTTTTTTCCCTATTTTTCATTATCAAAATCTCAAAATTCGGCAAAAATAGCCAAAATTACTCATCAACCCGCGTCACAGAGCCAGAATCGGGCGTATCCGGGGCCACTTTTATATAACCAACCACTGAACCAACCCCTTCAAAAGCCTGAATTTTCTCAAAAACGTACTGCTTTTCCTCGGCACTTTGAGCAACTCCAACGATCCAAACCCGATTCTTAATCGCCACAATTTCGTAATTTCGCGAAGAAATTTTACCATCAAAAACCAAAACTCGGGAAATTTTTTTCGCCAACTCATGATTCCAGCCACTTTTGATCGTACTATCAGCCAAAGTCTCAACTTGACCATATTGCATGACCGCGATGGCCTTAGCAGACTCCAAATTCGCCGCGCAAGTGGCCGCTCCTACCAAAACTGGAACCCCTTTTACCCCAAAAACCTTCAGCATTGGCTCGTTAATTCCCATTTCCTTCCAAAGCCGCTCAACTTTCGATTGTACAAAAAAATCCGCCGTTTGCCCGCCAATTCCGCCACTTTTCGTCTGTTCATAGACCAAATACGTAACAGCCCCGGCCGCACCAGTGATCAAAAATCCCATTCCAGGAATACCACACAAACCTAAACTTGCAATAAAAAAAAGTATATGCATAAAATCCGACGCTCCCCGAGTTGGATTCGAACCAACGACCCAATGATTAACAGTCATTTGCTCTGCCTGCTGAGCTATCGAGGAATACTTTTGAAGTTTAGCAAACAAAAAAATTAAACGCAACCCCGGAAGCACAACCAATAAAAATCGGCTAAAATGGCGGCTTTTCAGCTTGTATAAATTGTATTATCATAAAAACATGATATATGTTTGGATCCCGTTTTTCATAATTTCCATTGATCAAATCACGAAAAGAATCGCTATGTACTGGCATAATGGCAACATTCCAATCAATTATGGCTTCATCAAAAGCTACGTAACTTGGAACAAAGGAATCAGTTTCGGTCTTCTGGCAAATTCGTACTATAACGTTTTGGTGCATTTTTGCATCATTTTGAGCATTTTGATGATTTTATACACCTGGTTTAAAACCAAAAATTCGACTGATTCGGTCGCTTGGGGGCTCATTGTCGGCGGCGGATTGAGTAATCTCTGGGACCGTTGGTTTTTTGGCGGAGTGCTCGATTTCATATCAATTTCCATTAATAATTTCGATTTTCCAATCTTCAATTTTGCCGATATTTCCATAACTTTTGGGGTTTTGATTTTGCTACGTACTTTGCTTTTCCGTAAGAAAAAACGCGGCCAAAATTCGGGCGAAAATGGAAAAAAATAAAAAATACCAATGAAAATTTTCAAACTTAGCGATCAAAAAATCAAACAAATAGCCGCAGGTGAGGTGATCGCCCATCCATTTAACGCCATCAAAGAAACCATAGAAAATTCCATAGACGCGGGAGCGAAAAATATCACAATTCACATAGAAAAAAATGGGCTCGAAAAAATTACAATTATAGACGACGGGTGCGGAATGGATTTGGAGGATTTGAAAATTTGTACGCAAATGCACACAACTTCGAAAACGGCCGAGAATGAGCATTTTTTTGGCACCAGATCACTTGGATTTCGCGGTGAAGCTTTATCATCAATTGATGCGATTTCAGACCTGCACATCGAAACTAATGGGCAAAAATGGCATAAAAACACCCTCTCCCCTTCTTCAATAAAAATTGGTACAAAAATTGAGATCAAAAACATGTTTGCAAACTTGCCAGCTAGGCTAAAATTTCTCAAAAGCAGCACGGTAGAATGGGCAAATATTCGGCAAATTTTACAAAAATATATGGTAAATTTTGAAAAGATAAATTGGACAATTTTTAACAATGGAAAACGGGCTTGGCAAGTATACGAAAGTGACCGTACAAATCGAATTCAGGATATTTTTAAAAGCGATTTTGTGAGGGAAAAAATTCAAAATTTCAGCCAAAATAGCCAAGAAAACACAGTTCAAAACACGCCGACAAAATTGGAAATCGAAATTTTTCTTCTAAAAAATCACAATAATTTTTCGGCCATTTTTGTTAACAATCGCCCAATCAAAGATAAAGCCCTGAACGCCTATATTCGCAGCATTTTTCGCGAATTTTTCATGAAACAAGAAAATCCAAGCTATTTGCTTTTCATAGAAATTGATCCAATTTTCGTCGATTGTAACGTACATCCGACCAAAGAAGAGGTAAAATTCCTCAATTATAGCCAAATTTTCAGCTTACTTTCCCAACTTTTTTCGCCTAATTTTTTCCGTACTTTTTATCAAACAGAGCATTTAAATTTTGAAAAATCAGATTTTTTTTCAGGAGAAAATTGTGAAAAAATTCCAGAAAAAGATAATAAAATTGAGGAAAATTTGAATTTGGAACAAAAAATTTTCGAAAATTTCGCAAAAAAGGACGAAAAAAATTATGTTTCTCACGTTTCGCAAATGCGGCCAAATAAGCCAATTTTTCAAGATAATTTTTCTATTAATAAAAATAAAAACTCGAATTTTCCTTTAGAATTTCAGCAAAATATACTAAACGAAACAGACGAAAAAACCACTCAAACCCCGCTAGAATGGCCGAAAAATCCACATCCCCACATAAAAATTCTTGGTCAAATTTTAAATTCTTTTATAATTTTCGAAACCATAGATGGAATCGGAATTTTCGATCAGCACGCAGCTCACGAACGGCATTTATATGAGCAAATGAAACGCCAATTATCCGCAGAATTTTCGCAAAAATTGCTGGTCACTCAAACTTTGAATTTGGACGAAAAAAGCATGGAATTTCTTGAAAAAAATCGTGTAAAATTTGCAAAAAAAGGACTAGAAATTATTGGCGCAGAAATCGTCGCCGTTCCAAGCCTTTTAATAGGTGAAAATCTTTCGAAATTCCTCGAAAATGCACTGAATCAAGAGTTGGATTATGAGATCACTCTTGAACGGTTGTTAGCCGATATTGCCTGTAAAAAGGCGTTAAAAGCCAATTCCGCGCTATCTTTTGAGCAAATGTCTGAACTTTTGAAAACTAGCCTGGAAAATGTACCAATTTGCAATCACGGCCGCCCGGTTTTTAAGTATTTTTCTGCAAGTGAAATTGCCAATTGGTTCAAACGCTAAAAAACATCTCATAAAAACCTGCCAAAATGGCCGTATTTTCAACATCTCGCCAAGACAATTCAAAATCTATATTATAAAAATATGAACGACGCTGAAAAATTTTTTATGCAAAATTTGGAGCAAAATGACACTGAAATTGGGACAATTGTACTTTTGCACGGTTACGGGGCCGACGCTGAGGATATGGAATTTTTAAAAACTGAGTGGAAAAAATTTGCTCCAAATTGGAAAATTACGGCCTTAAATGGGCCAATTGAGCTGAATCCAGGCTACGCTTGGTTCGATTTAACCTCGAAAACTTGGGTTGAAGAAATGATTGAAACTGCAAAAAATTTGGAAGAAAAATTTGCCAACTATAAGAAAAAGTTAATTTTTGCAGGATTTTCTCAAGGAGCGTTTTTGGCCGCGTATTTGGCCCTTTTTTCTGATCTTAACGTCTGTGGTTGCATAAGTTTTTCGGGCGGAATTCTTCCAATTGCCAACAAAGAGCCAAAAAAAACGCCAATTTTGCTCGTACACGGCACCGAAGATGGTATAATTTTGCCTGATTGGTATTACGATAGCTTAGAATATGGAAAAGAGTACGATTTGCCAGTCAATGGCTCGTTAATCGCGCAAATGGAACATGAAATTAACTCAGAAGCGTTCGAACACGCGTCATTTTATCTAAAAAGTTTGATCAATCCAAGTTGCTAACACTATTTAAACACTCTATAAACCACACGTTTAGCACGCGCATAGGGGGGTATTACCCATAAAACACACCTATTCAAAATCGATTTTAACTTTTTATCAATAACCTTTATACAGAAGATGTTTAGCGCGCACATAGGGAGGTACACAGAACAAAAAAATCAGCACACAACTCAACAGAATCGATTTAAAAGACCATTTTTCATTAAAAAAGTGGTGCCGGATGTCGGATTTGAACCAACGACCCCCTGATTACAAATCAGATGCTCTACCACTGAGCTAATCCGGCAACAAAATAGAACTGGTCGGGGCGAGAGGATTCGAACCTCCGACATCTTGCTCCCAAAGCAAGCGCGCTACCAGGCTGCGCCACACCCCGTCATGATTATGTTATCAATCTTTAAGAAAAAAATCAAACATCTCAAATTCGGCCATTTTCGCCACTTTTACAAGATAATGAAATACAAATTTTTCAAACAGTAGCCGCTTTTTTTTTAGTATGTTACTCTAAATCATGAAAATTTTTCTAATCGGAATGAGCGGAATCGGCATGCAAGGACTGGCCATTTTAGCCAAAAAACAAGGTTATGAAGTCAGCGGATTCGACGATAATGAAAAATCAAAATATTTACAAAATTTTGAAATAAAATACGATGAAAATTTTTCAGAAAAAACCGATTTTGTAATTTTTTCTTCGGCCATAAAACCTGACCATATTTTAATAAAAGCGGCCAAAATAGCGGGGATTCCTTGTCTTAATCGCACTGATTTCTTATTAAATCACATAAAATTTAACTCAAATTTAATACTCGTAGCCGGCGCCCACGGAAAAACCACCACTTCCAGCTTTATTGCCTATATTTTCGGCTTAAAATCGTATCTAATCGGCGGAATTATTAACGGCGAAACCGGCCCGGCTAATTGTTCTGAAGACAAATTTTCAATCATAGAAACGGACGAATCAGACGGTTCTTTTTTAAAATGGTCGGCAAAAATCCCGGCCTCCGGAGCCAAAAATTACAAAATTTTAACTACTTTCGACTTTGAACATATGGATCATTTCAAAACTGAGGAAAATATTACCGCAGCCTTCCAAAAATATATTTTTGACAATTTGGAAAACAGCGTTGTAATTATAGAAAAAGCAGCGTATGATTCACTAGAAGTGGCTAAAATGGCCGAAAAAATGAACTTATCGACCAAAAACATTATCACTTTTTCAAATCAAAAATATTGCTTAGAAACTAAAACAACAGCCGATTTTGTCTTTCATGATCTTGAATTTGAATCAACTGGCTTAAAATTCAAAATTAACGAAAAATTAATACAAATTCCACTGTTTGGCGAGCATAATGCTTCGAATTTCACGGCCATTTATGCGCTTTTGAACCACCTTGGCACGCCTTATGAAACTGTACAAAATCGCATAGAAAATTTCCCAGGAATCAAAAAACGCCTTCAAAAAATCACTCAAAAAAACGAATTCACTATTTTTTCCGATTATGGCCATCATCCCAAGGAAATTTCGGCTGTTTTGGCCGCTTTTACGTTGCACAAAAAACACAAACCAGATGTGATTATAGAAATGCATCGCTATACCCGTCTTCAATATACTTGGCTAGAATGGCCGAAAATTCTCAAAGGATACAAAGTTTTTCTACTACCAATTCACAGTGCCAACGAAGCTCCAATAGAAGGAATTTCGATCGAAAATTTGATTGTATTTTTGCAAAAAAACGGAATTGAAGCAGAATTTTTGCCAGATTTTAACCAATTTTCACCGCAAAATGATACTATTTGTTTCAGCGCTGGCAAACTAAGCTCTCTACTTGATAAAATTGAAAAATAAAACTCACAAAACCCGCTAAAATGGCTCGTTTTCTTGTACAAACTTCCTCAAAAATTTGTGAGCTAAAATAAAAAATGGTACAAAAATCACCAAAATCGCCGCGCTTATATATACCAAACTCAAAAAAGCATTTTGGTAAATTTTCAAAGAATCGGCAACAGAAATCACGGAATTTAGATCAGAAATCCCTGTAATTTTATTCAAAAAAATCACAAAAACGTTCGAAAAAGAGATAGTAAACATCAAAAAACCCATCATAAAACTTATCATATTTTTGGGGCTCAAAATGGCCACGTATCCTTGTACAAACGGCAAAATAAGCAACTCGCCGATAGCCTGAACCCCAATGGCGACAATGCAAAAAATGTATTCAATCCGAAAATTAACGGAAAAAATACACCCAAAATAAAGAATCAAAAAACTTAACGGAATCATGGCGAATCCAAAAATTATCTTCAAAATTTCTAATTTTCGAAACACAAACCCCGCCAAAATAGGCCCAAAAAGCACTATAAATATTGGATTAATCGATTGCCCAGCGACCGACGGAATCTTCAATCCAAAAATCTGGCTATGTACATTCCGCTCGATCAACATAACCAGCAAACAAATCATTTGATTGAAAAAAACCGTAAAAATCACCAAACACAATATAAAAAACATCAGACACAAAATCGCCAGTTTATCCTTCACGCGCCACAAAAACCACGTAAACAACATTAAAACGCCCGCCACAAGCACATAAAGCAGAAATTTGAAATTTTTGTCATGTAACAAAAAATACGTCATCCCAAGGGCGCAAAACAAGCTTAAAACGATAAAAATTTCGAACATAGAGACCCCAAAAATCCTACGATTAACAAATTTTGGAAAATTAACAATTTGAACCTCTTCAAAAAGCCGAATATTATAAAAAAAGATAAACATACTCACAATAACGGCCAAAATTGGGAAAGAAAACACGATTTTCCAACCATAAAATTGCAAACCATAACCGCACAAAATCGCGCCAATAATGCCTCCTATATTCATCCCGACATGAGCAAACGTAAACCCGCGGACCGAATTTCCGCCGTATTTTTTATAGCAAAGCCCAAGCAAACTGGTCAAATTAACCTTATAATACCCAGTCCCAAGGACCATCAAAGCCACTCCTAATAAAAAATATTCAATTTTTTGATGAAAAAATAAAATCACTAAATCGCCAAGTAAAGCAATGCCACCTCCGAGCAAAATCATCTTCCTAATTCCAAAAATTTTATCAGCTAAAACGCCAGCAAAAATAGGGCTAAAACATGAAAAAAGCATAAAAAGGGAAAAAATTGCATAAGCCGTCGGATCCGCATAGCCAAAATTACGTACCAAAAAAAGGACCAAAATCGACTGAATTCCGTAAAATCCTATCAATTCGAAAAGCTGCGAAAAAAAAATCACACGCAAAAAATTCGGCATTTTCGAAGTCATTTTAGATTTTTTCACTCTCATTCCAATCTTCTTTTCAAAAATTCTACCAAAATAATCCTGATTTTTTGTAAATTTTCACCAAATTTTTTCAATTTCCCAATTTCTCACAATTTTCTTAATAATCTTCCATTTTTTCGGCATTTTTTGTACAAATTTTATAAAATATTTCCTTTGGAATTTTTTCCGGACGCAAATTTAAATCAACTCCAAACTTTTCCAACTCGGCCAAAATTGCCAAATTTGACTTTTTCAACGCACTTAATTTCTTCCTTGGATTTTGAAAAACTACACTGGTCATTTTTTTTAACCTTTCTAAATCTACATCCACAAATTTACAATGTTTTTGAAGCGAAATGACCTGAGAATGCACCTTCGGCTTGGGTACAAAATCTTCGGGCGAAACATCGGTAATTTTTTTCACATCATACACAGACTGAATCAGGACACTAAGACGGCAAAAATCAACCCCACTCATGCGCTGCGCAACCTCTTTTTGTAGCATAAAAACGCCAAAATCAATGGGATTATGTAAAAAATTTTCGATAATTTTCGTACCAATATTATAAGGCAAATTTCCAATAATGACCGAATTCGGCGCAAAATCATATTTCAAAACATCCGCAGAAATTATCTCCAAATTTGAAAAATCAATAAATTTTTCGGACAAAATTTTCACACAATCTTGATCAATTTCAATAGCTATAACTTTTGCAAAACGACCGAGCAAAAATTGCGTCAAAGCCCCTTGTCCAGGCCCAATTTCGTAAATTTCATCATATTTTTTTGGAATGGAATTAACAATTTTCCAAATAATATTTTTATTACGCAAAAAATTCTGTCCAAAATGCTTCTTAAAATGAAATTTCATAAAAAATTGGCATCCCCAACGGGACTTGAACCCGTGTTGCCGCCGTGAAAGGGCGGCGTCCTAACCGCTAGACGATGGGGACACTTATGCCTATTATCACACAAAACTCTTAACAAATCAATATCAAAAATCCATCATTACAAATAGACATTCTAGGCCAAAAATCGTACAATCTAATATGTTTGAACTTGTCACTAATAAAGATTCCAAAAATAAGATTCAAATTTTGATATTTTCAGATGAATTTTCGCTAGAAGAAAAAGCCGACTATAATATCATAAAAATGCCATTTAACGCGGAAAATTTGTCAAAAATCCAGCTTGAAACCGATTTTGATGTAGTACTTTTTCAACCAAAAACCGATGCAGAAATTGAGCAAATTTTGAAAATTAATATTCCTTGTATTTGTTTGACTGAAATTTTTGACTTTGCAATTTTAGCTATGGAAAATGGCGCAATTACTTGTTTTCGCCCAAATTCAGAAAATTACGCAAAACTTTTTGAACAAATTGAAAATATTGCAAAAAAAAATCGTAAAATACGCGCTATTTTGGCCGATTCTAAGATGCCGTTAATCTCCAAATCTCCGGCCATACAAGCCACAATTCGTCAAATCAAAAAGCTTCGGAATGCCCATACAATTTCACTAACTGGCGAAATCGGCGTCGGAAAAAAATTTATAGCCACAAAAATGCTTGAATTTTGGAAAAATAATTATATTTTCATCAATTCCGAGGACGAAATTCCAAAAATTAACAATTACATAGAAAATTTCAAAAATAACGTACAAAAAACGACGATTATCATAACCCATCCAGAACAATTCAGCCAAAATAGCCAACAAAAACTACTACATTTGAACCAAAATTCAATAGGAAACAACAAAATTCAGTGGATTTTCATTATTAATCAAAAAGATATCGATAATCTTGTTGGAAATCTGAAACAGAGAATTTCAATTTTCAACATTCGCGTACCAAATTTGGCTGAACGAACCGAAGATCTTGAACAAATTGTCCGAATTTTTCAGCGTAATATTTCAAAAAAACTTGGGAAAAAAGCGCGAATTATCAATCTGGAAACTATCACAAAAAAGACCTGGACGACAAATTTCATCCAACTAAAACTTTATATCGAACAAATGTTTTATATCGAACGGCAAATCGACGAGCTCCATTCAAGCGACCTCCTTTTCGATGACTTTTTCCTGACCAAAAATCTTAAAGATTCCACCACAATTTTCGAGCGAATTTATCTACAAAAACAAATTGTCCTTCAGGAACATAACATACAAAAAACGGCCAAAATAGCGGGAATTAACCGTACAACTTTATACAGAAAACTTAAAGAACAATGAAAATTATTGCCTAAAATTAAACAAAAATCACCGCGAAAAACTCACAAAATTTCACTAAAAAAACATCGCTCAAAAATGCCTCGGAAATCGATTATAATGGCATTTTTAACAAGGTTTAAATCTTATCTATAGGATACTCAAACTCAGGCAAAGGATGCATCTGAGCGCGAAAATAAGGCTTCATAACACCCCATTTTGCAAACATTTGTTTAACCGCTATCGGATTCGGAATCGAATAAGCATGCGAACATAAGCTTTCCCAAGACGCCGCTTTTGTATCATCAAACGGGTCCGCGGCCAAATCTAAAGACAATTTTGGCGCAATATTGGCTAAAGTACTAATACAACCGCTTCCTCCGGCATTGACAAAATCTTTCGAAATCATAAACGGGTCATTCCCAGTCATAAAATCCCAACGGGTAAATTCGCTCGAATATTCGGCAAATTTGGCATCATCGCACTCCTTAACCCCTATGACATTCTCGAGCTCATCGTAAGCAAACCTATAAATAGAACGGTCTAAATTCACCCCAACTCGCCCGGCATTGTTATACAAATAGACCTTCGATTTACTAGTATTGGAAATTTGCCTAAAATACTCTTTTGTCGCTTCCTTTGGCGGTTTGAAGTAAATACAAGGCGTAACAAGGTTAAAATCGGCATCCAAAGCCAAACGCGTAGCCGCCCGCTGAAAGTTAAAATCTATAACCCCGAGCATAATGGGCTTATTACTAACCTTCCGAACCACATCAATATAGCGCCTAACCTCGTCATCAGACAACAGCAAACCTTCCCCTACGCTTCCTCCGACCAAAAATCCAGCAAAATCATACCGATCCAAAAGTCGAACATACTCAATCGCCGCTTCCCAATCCACATTTCTAGCTTCATCAAACGGAGTAACCAAAGAAAGCCAAATTTTCCTTTCCTTCATTTTTCACCTCAAATTCTTGTCTATATATTAAGCACTTTTTTGGCAATTTGCAAAGCATTCAACGCCCCGCCCTTCCGTAGATTATCGCAAACAATCACTATAGAATACGTATTTTGCCCATCATACCGCAAACGGCAAGCAAAAACACAATCCTCAGAAGCGGCCATAATTGGAGTCACCAAATCCATCGAATACTGAATTCCAATATCAGTCATTTTTTTAATCAGCCTTTCTGGAGTAACGTATTGTTCAAGCGTAAAAGTTAACGAAACCATATGCCCGATCAAAACGGGGACTCGCATGGAAGTCACGCTCAATTGTAAGTCCGGAAGCGCCAAAACCTTACGTAATTCTTCCTTAATTTTAACTTCTTCGTCGCATTCATTGTGCTCATCCACGGCCCCAATGGCGGGTATTACATTACACATCATCGGGTGCTTATAAACAAGCCCTTCGTACAACGGCTTCATACAAGTAGCCTTCATTTCGCGGAAAAACCCATTCATAGCATTCACTCCAGCCCCAGAAACAGACTGATACGTGGACAAAACTACCGATTTTAAGCCATAATTCAAAACGGTTTTCAAAAATATCGAAACTGGAATGACCACACAATTCGGACTAGCAATGATTTTTTTACCATTAGTCAAATCTCCATTCACTTCAGGAACCACCAACGGTACCTCATCATTCATGCGCAAAGCTGGCGATTTATCAACCCAAATGGCTCCGGAAGACATGATTTCGTCAGCCAATTCCAAGGCCATATCCGCAGAAATTGCACTAAAAATTAGATCAAAATTCGCGGCTTTAAAAGCGGTCAATTTTTGTACTTTCAAAACTTTTTCCCCAAAACTTACCTCAGTATCCTCGCTAGTTCCAAAGCAATCCAGGCTAAAATCCTTGGTAAAATCCAAACTTTGCTCGGCCAAAATCTTCAACAAAGTCTTACCAATCATCCCGCGCGCACCCAAAAGCGCAATTCTAATATTTTTTCCCATTTTTACAATTTTTATACTACTAATTTCAATCAAAAAACGCTAGATTGCAAGCCAAATAGTTAATTTTTTTATAAAATTGCGAAAAAAAACTTAGAAAAAATTACCAAAAATTTTGTGTAAAATTCGCCAAAAAATTCTTTGAAAATTTGTGAAAACCGGTTAAAATTTGTCGAAAAATTAACCTTTACAACATCCACCGCCGCAACATCCAGTCTTCTTCTTTTCTGGCAAAAACAAAACCAACCCGTCCATAGATTCGTCCAAGACAATTTGGCAACACAAACGCGAAGTCGGCTGTACATTTTGAACGAAATCCAAAGTATCTTCTTCCGCAATCGACTTTTCGGCTATTTTTTGGCTAAACTGGCTAGGATCAACGATCACGTGGCAAGTCGAACACGCCAGAGCCCCCTCGCAAGACCCCTCAATTGGCACCGCATTCTTGTGAGCTACTTGCAAAACCGTCTGCCCAACTTCGGCAAAACAATCTACCCGAGTGACCTTATCCGGATATACAAAAGTGATTTTAACCTTTTTTTCTGACATTTTCCCTCCATTTTATTAATTATTTTTGTGTTTTTTATTAATGGTCAAAAGATCCAAAATATTGACCAAAGTTTCCTTGAGTTCGGAACGCTGTACTATAGCATCTATGAACCCGTGCTTAAGATGGAATTCCGATTTCTGAAACCCGGGCTCAAGCTTGATCTGCATGGTCTCTTCAATCACGCGCGGCCCTGTAAAACCAATCAACGCGTTCGGCTCAGCAAGCGTAATATCACCTAAAGACGCAAAAGAAGCCATAACTCCGCCCGTAGTCGGATCAGTCAGCACTACCAAATACGGAATCTCACGTTGGCGCAAAATTTCCCTGGCGTAAACCGTCTTCGGCATTTGCATCAACGAAATCATACCCTCTTGCATCCTCGCGCCGCCGGAAGCTGTTATTGCAATCAATGGAATGTTCTTTGCAACCGCATATTCAACACACTTGAGAAAAGCCGCCCCAACAGCTGCTCCCATGGATCCTCCAATAAAACCAAAATCCATGATAAAAACCACAGCTTTATGACCATCCATGACAACTTCCGCAGCCAAAATCGCATCATTCATCCCAGTCTTCGCCCGAGCATCCCTTATCCGATCCTTATAAAATTGACTATCTTTAAAATTAATTGGGTCATCCTTCAAAACCGGCAAATCGATCATCTTATACGAATCCGCAAGCAAATCCAAACGTACTTTCGCCCCAATACGCGAATGGTAATTACACTTAGGACAAACGCAAAGAGCCGTCTCCCATTCCTTACCAAAAATCATTTCAGAACAACTTGGACACTGCGTCCATAAATTGGAAGGAATATTAGACTCGGAATTAGATTGAATCCTAGGCTTAACTAAATTTAAAAACCAACCCACAAACTTATTATACAAAATTTTTCATAAAGTACAAATAGGTTTAAAAATAATTAACAAACAGTTTAAAAATGCTTAAAATCCGCCTGAATAAGCGATTTTACAAAAAATTCCATAGATTTTTATAAATTTTCCAAAGCCAAAACAATCAATTCCTTGACCTTTTCCGGATCCGCCTTCCCTTTTGTCTCTTTCATAACGTTTCCAACAAAATACATTAACAATTGCGTCTTTCCAGCCTTGTATTTGGCCACTTCCGCAGGACTATTTGTCAAAACCGAACTTATAATAGAATCAATTTCCGAAGAATCGACCTTCTTTAAATAGCCATTTTGGCTGATAATTTCATCCACATTCGCCGGGCCGGCTATCAAAACATCCAAAATTTCCTTCGCATTAATACGTGACAAACCGTCAATCTCACTTTTACGAATCAACTTAGCAAATTCCTCACAAAAATCCGCCCGAATAGCTATAAAATCTTCAAAATCCAAATTCGCCCGGCCAAGTTTACCGATAAGTTCAGAACAAACCCAATTGGAAGCACTCAAAATCAACTCCGGCAAATTGACTTTATCTTCCGCCTTCGAATCCGACTCCAAAAACTTCATAATTTCCGCAAAAAAGGCTATTCTAAGCGGATGTTCTGTCAAAGTATAAGCCTGCTTTTGAGCTATCCCAAACTCGGCGTATTCCCTGCGAATTTCCTGTGGCAATTTTGGCAAATTTTCCCGGACTTCCTCTATGTGACTCAACTCAAGCTTGACAGGGAGTAAATCCGGATCCGGAAAATAGCGATAATCCACGGCATCTTCCTTATCTCTGGTAGCCTTTGTAACCCCGAGTTTAGAATCAAAAAGCTTGGTCTGTTGTTTGACTTTTTGGCCATTTTCCAGGGTTTTACGCTGTACTTCCTCTTCGTATTCAATAGCTTTGGCAATAAAACGGAACGAATTCAGGTTCTTAATTTCTACGCGATTTCCAAACGGAGTCCCCGGCTCGTGTATTGACAAATTGACATCTGCTCGCAAATTTCCGCATTCCATATTACAATGACAAGTTCCTAAAACCAGCAAAATCGACCGTAATTCCTTAATAAATTCCACTACCTCGACTGCGGAACTAAAATCTGGCTCGGTCACGATCTCCATCAACGGAACCCCAGC
>Ga0209340_1000397_pt1 | contig 48025 bp, 50 predicted proteins | sample EPASupsiteSAE323_FD_187266 | JGI IMG/M metagenome (GOLD analysis project Ga0209340, IMG submission 187266) | Bioremediated contaminated groundwater from EPA Superfund site, New Mexico - Sample SAE3-23 (SPAdes) (version 2) | ecosystem: Environmental > Aquatic > Deep subsurface > Groundwater >... | reverse complement strand
GACCGACGGTCCGTGACAGATCCGGGCGCAGTTGTCGATGTTGTTGGTCTGGAATGCGACCCGCGCCCATTTCTGCATGGCGTAGCAGTCTTCGTTGACGGTCCGGCACGAGACATGGAACCCGAGCGATTTGGGGCCGAACTTGTCGGACGTTTCTTTGAACTTCTTTGCGATAAGGTCTAGCGCTTCGTCCCACGTGGCTTCTTCGAACTTGTCGCCTTTCTTGATCAACGGTTTGGTTAACCGGTCCGGGTGCTGGACTGCTTCCCAGCAGCTGGCTCCTTTGGGACAGAGTTTGCCTTCGTTGACGGGACTTCGCTTATACGGTTCTACACCTACTAACTTGCCGTCATTGACGACAAGGTTCAGGCCACAGCCTACCCCGCAGTAGGGACAGGTCGTGGGTACATATTTTAACGTGGAATTTACTTCAGTCATACACACACTCACCAAATCTGTTAACAGGTATCCGTTAACAAATGATTGTTTTGGAAATTTTGTTAATTAGTTTAGATTTATTTAAAATTTCTCGGCAAATTATTATTTAAACATTCACCTATTTTCCCGGAAGTGGGTGAATAATGGTGGGTCAACCCCGGTTTTTCGCAACAGGAATTTACATTATGAAAAATAACATGGAATTCGATTACCAAAGCAGGTACCCGACATCCCCCAACAGATCTGCCATGAAAGACATCCTTGTCCCCCCAATGCTCGCTGCCCTTGTGCAGGCATCCCTGTCAGCATGTGATGGCGCGGTTTTCAGCTGCCGTGAAAGCTGCCCGGACTGCGGAGGGAAACTGTCCGGGTATGATACGAAGAAAAAGAAATTTGCAGTTATCCGGGACAAAACCCAGAACAAAACCATTTCTGTCCAGGTGAAGAGATACACCTGCCAGACCTGCGGGATTATTTGTTTTGCCAACCAGCCGTTCTATCCGGGTACCCGTATTGGATCGCCGGTTATCGATCTTTGTGTAACTCTTGGAGAAACAATGCCATACTCCCGCGTGTCCGCATACCTTGATCATATGGGAATTGTTGTTGACCGGTGGAGTGTCCGGAACTACCATCGTAACACAGAAAACAAAGTCCCGACTGTTGATATGTTCGGCATTCGTTTGCCGATGACGATAATTTCCCTTTCAGTTCTTGCAGCACAATGCAGGAATGGAATTGATACGGAAAAGATACTTGCAGCCTGCCGCTACCCATCAAATCAATAACAGGGAAAACAGGAAAATTGCATCAAACCCGTGTTTGAATAATGCAGGATTTCCCATTACTTATCATAAAATGTTTAATATTTCTGCCCCAAAGTTGTAGCATGGCAGGAAAATATCACTGTTCACCCAGCGAACTTGAAGATCGCATGGATTCCTGCGGGGTCAGCCCGCGCATGAAAGAGTATCTCCTCACAACCTCCGCCCTGCACACCCATCCGGCACCCGGTGTACTCATCGGGGCATTCATGGTGGATTATGCTCTTGATCTTCTGGGGGCAACCCCGGGTGACAAACTCTACGCAGTCTGTGAAACCCCCAAGTGCCTCCCAGATGCACTCCAGGCAATCGCGCACTGCACAACCGGGAACAACCGGCTCCGGGTGATCCCGATTGGCAAGTTTGCAATTGCCATGAACGGGGTTTCCGAAGGTCCGAAAGCAAAAGCAGTCCGGGTTTTCATCGATCTGAACAAACTCAAAAAATTCAAAACGCTCGATATCTGGTACGCAAACAGCCCTGCTTTTGACAAGCCCACGATGGCCGGGACATTGCAGGAAGAAATTTTCCGGGCCGGTCGCGAGATCCTCTCCTTTGAATGGGTCATGGTGCCGGTCGAAGGTAAAAGGAAATGGAAATCGATCACCTGCCCCTGCTGTGGCGATACGGTCCCGGATTACCTTATCGAAGGAGATCATTGCGGGGCCTGCGGTTCCATGAAATATTATGAAACAATCACGGAGAATTAACGGGACCGGTTTCTGATTCCTGCATTCCACACCCAGTTTATTTTCAGGAATCCCCGCAGAATAACGATCCCCACTCCACACGGATACATCTGAAAATCAGATCAAATCCAGACTATAAGAGGAAACGGAGAACACAATCTGTTGGAATTGACAAAGTACGACCGTGGACGAAATAAAAGAAAAAATTAAGCCGGGATTTTTACCGGTTCATCAGTTGTTTTACGAACCGGCTTTTTCAGCCAGACCAGATTGTTTCCATCGAATGAAAAAGATCGCATCTCAACAACGTTTATTCCTGCAGGTACTGCTGTTGTGTCTGCCTTCCCGGGAACAATAACGGTGAAGCTGAACCGGGGGATTCTCCCGTCTGCTGATTTTTCAGGTGACCGTATCGCATCGATCATTGCAGAGGTAACCTGTTTTTTATACGTTACGAGTACCTTTGCGACCTCACGATTGCCCCCGCAGAGCCGTGTAAGGGATACAACCGTATCATAAGAATCCCCGGTTTTTGAGGAGGTGATCTGCCAGCCGTCAAAACTGGAATATAACCGCTTGATCTCCTGAAGCACAAATTCATGCATAATATCCGTACTGATGCCCATGATACTCAGTCATTGAGCAAGAAATAAAAAACCTGCGTTTTACACAATGGATGAAATAATCATTTACTATATGAACAGAGTGGGAAGACGATAAACGAGAGAAATTACTTCATTTTCACGGCGAACCTGATGCACATCCCCCCATTAAGTTAATTTAAAAAGATTAACAAAAGCATTTTATCAAAAATTGATCAATAGTTGTATGCCCGTTTGAGGGCGTTTCAAGGTCCAGTCTCAAAGAATATTGTTCTCCCAATATTCCGTATCGTTGCCACGAATCAGAGACCGACCCGATCAATCCGATTTTTGTTCCTCTCTTCAACGGGAGGAATAAATTCTCTTATTAATTGCCTGTCGGGCAGTGTTTTCATCACCGGCAGCAGACAGCAGGATCTCTTCCCGGAAAAAAAGAGAGGATAGTTCCAGCGGGACTGGTTTTCCTTTTAAAAAACGAGAATGAGAGCGCGCAATTTCATATCATACTGAGTATAATTTCCTCGCTTAGACTGGCATATGATTTCGCGCGTTTGTTAATGACTCTTAAATCAATTTTAATCAACGACGGTAAACATTTTCCATTAATAAAATTTAATTATTAATTAAATCCCATGGAAAATTCTACGACGTAAAAAGAAATTCTTTTATCCGCTGGAGTCTGATCAACGTTAATATAAAGGATTGATTTTGATGGAACGTTCTTTGAAATTATCTATGGGAGTCATTCTCCTTGCGCTTCTTATCGGAGCATTGTTTATCGCAGGATGCACAACAACACCCACTTCCGGCCAGACTACGGCAACGGTCACGGCCACACCAACGGCAGACCAGTCTGCCCAGCAGAAACTCGTAATTGCAACAACAACAAGCCTGTACGATACCGGTCTCCTTTCATATCTCCAGCCAAAATTTGAATCGATGTATAATGTCAAGCTGGCAATTACATCCCAAGGCACCGGAAAGGCAATAGAGCTTGCCAAGCGCGGGGACGCTGATGTCCTTCTTGTCCACTCCCCCAAACAAGAGCTGGCATTTGTTGACGATGGCTACGGTATAAACCGTCGTTCATTCGCATCCAACTCGTTCCTGATTGTCGGCCCGGCCGCTGATCCGGCAGGAATTAAAGACATGGCACCGGAGACTGCACTTACGACGATCCGGTTAAAAGGTCTCAACAACACAGCAAACGTTTATTTCGTATCCCGTGGTGACGGCTCAGGAACCCACTCAGCCGAGAAAACGATCTGGTCCAACGCCAAATACAATTATTCAGAAAACATCCAGAAATCCGGAAACTGGTATATCGAAGCCGGTAAAGGAATGGGTGAAACCCTCCAGATGGCAAGCGAGAAAGGTGCATACACCCTGACCGATGAGGGAACCTACCTCACCTACCAAGGCAACCTGACTCTTGTGCCGGTCGTTTCCAGCGGGGCAAGCCTGCTCAACATCTACAGCGTTATGGCAGTCTATAATGACAAGCAGCCGGTCGACAAGATCGAAATGGCCAACAACTTCATCAACTTCTTAATCTCGCCCGAGACACAGGCTGATATCGGCAATTATGGTGTGGACAAGTACGGCAAGGCGCTCTTCATCCCGATGAGCGTGAGTGTCCCCACTGCACCGGCAGGATGGGTCGGAGATTACTCAACCCCCGCAACAGCCACAGCACCCGCTGCTGCTGTATCGGCAGCTGCAACAACTGCAACACCTTAACTCCACTTTTTTTAGTATCCACGTTCGGCAAGTGTGGCCGGATTACAGAATCAAAACACCAGAGTCCACACCCATACATCCAGCCGGCAGCAGAGTAACACCGGTATCATGACCACAGGAATAAATGCAGGAATTAAAACCGTCTTTACCTGCGATATCCCGTAAGTCTACGGGGTTTTCCGGGCCGTTTTCCAGACATATCCCGCAAGATAAAACACGATCATCCCGATTATGAACGCTAAGGTCATAGAACTTGCCAGTGCCAGGATACCGATCAGGCAGGTGATTACCAGGGAATCAGTTTTGAGACTGTGACGGCTCATCTCAATCCCGACAAAAACGAGCAATGCACCAAGGACCCCGACAGCAATGATGGAGAGCACCTGCGGCGAGGTGAAAAAGAGCGCAAGAATGATAAAAATCGCGCCGGCAAAGATATTTGCTCCCCCGGTCCGTGCTCCGTACCGGTACTGCCCGGCAAGACCCCCGGCTCCGTGGCACATCGGAAATCCTCCGAACGGGACCGAGGTCAAATTCATCAGGCCGATGGTTGTGGAGAACTTCCTTGGTGGGACATCCTTTGCAAACAGGTCTTTTGTCAGGAGAGAGGTAGCAAGGATTGCATTGGCAATGGTAAGAACCACCTGAGGGAGAACGAGATTGGTGAATGCGAGGGAGAAATCCGTGGGCAGGGGAATGACCAGATGGGGTGCGGGAATCAGGCTGAGCGGGGGGATACCGTACAGGATCAGTCCCCCGATAAATCCCACCACGATCACACAGATGGATGAGAGATCAGGAACCGACCTGTACCGGACAAGGAGAATAAATGCGAGGATGATACCGATACCAAGGACAAAAAAGAACGGATCTTCGATAACAAAACCGAAGGATGCTTTGAAAAGGAGCAGGGCAAGACCCAGCTGGATGCCCCGGACCACACTCTGCGGTACCCATTTTTCTATGACCTCAAAAAACCTGCCATACCCAAGAACAAGGAAAATTATGCCGAGAATCAGGCCTGCCGCTGCAATTTCCCCGCTAGCAACTCCCCCGGCAATAACAATAACGGCGACCGCTTTCATGGGTTCGAGGGGTATCGGAAGGCGGTAATAGAGTCCTGTCAGAATGAACCAGATTCCAAAAAAGAGCAGAACATACCGTGCATTGATATCCGATACAAGTGCAACCGCGAGAATTAAGGGAATAATCGTACCAAAATCCCCAACCGATCCCGCAAGCTCCGAAAGCGTGAATTTCATGGGGGTGGGAGGATCAGAGTTCATGCAGATCAGTAGTAAATCGATTCAGGGATTTTATGATATGAGATTTTCCTGAGAGAAGAAAAAGGTCCGGTAATTACTATGTCCTTTTTTTTACAAATTTTCAAATAAAAGCCCGTCGATTATAAAGATTAACCTTTTCCCGTAACATCCCGTGCAGGTAAATTACCGGTGAATGGATCGGGTCTGGAGTACTACGATGAGTGATATTATATCCGGCATTACCCAGGCAATTGATCTGATCGTCACGCTCAACCCGGATGTTATGCAAATCGCCGCTCTTTCCATCTATATTTCCCTCTCGGCAACAATCCTTGCCGCCTTTATTGCAATACCGATTGGAGGACTCATCCATTTTCACGAATTTCATGGGAAACGGGTACTCATCGCTCTCATCCAGACCCTCTATTCAGTGCCAACCGTCGTTGTCGGGCTCCTGATCTATCTCCTGATATCCCGGAGCGGCCCGTTCGGAGTTTTCGGCTTGCTCTTCACCCCGGAAGGAATGATCGTGGGCCAGACCGTCCTCGTTATACCCATCATGATGGGCCTTGTGATTGCTGCACTCAGCGGGGTCGACCGTAACATCAGCGATACGCTTGTATCGCTCGGGGCAACGGAATTCCAGAGCATCCTCCAGATCGTCAAAGAAGCCAGGTATGCTATCCTGAGTGCAGTCGTCCTCGGTTTCGGACGGGCAATCTCCGAAGTCGGCGTTGCAATGATGATTGGGGGCAATATCGATGGTCAGACGCGGGTACTGACAACAGCAATAGCCCTCCAGACAGGTATGGGGCTTTTCCCGTTTTCAATTGCTCTTGGGATCATCCTGCTCGGAATCGCACTCATCGTTGTCGTTATCCTGAATCTCATTACTGCGGGAATCTCGTTTGAATCACAGGGGGCACTCGGAGGTCCGCGCACGTGATCTCAATTTCCGACGTTACCCGACAGGTCAGCACCCGAAAAATCCTCGATTCGGTAACCCTTGAGATCAAACGGGGAGAAATCTTTACCCTGATCGGACCAAGCGGAAGCGGGAAGACTTCGCTTATCCGGGTCATCGACCTTCTGGATCCCCCTACATCCGGCAGGGTCCTGTTTGACGGAACTGACACGACCACTGCATCAAACACGGAAAAAGTAGCCCTGCGAAGAAGGATGGCCATGGTCTTCCAGAAACCAGCAATTCTCAATACATCGGTTGCAGGAAACGTAGCATTCGGGTTAAAATTCCGTGGGGTCGGGAAAGACGAGATCGAACGCCGGGTTCACGGAGCCCTTGATCTTGTCGGACTTGCCAATCTCTCCGGGCGCAGGGCAGTAACCCTGTCCGGGGGGGAAATGCAGAGAGTCGCCCTTGCACGGGCAATGGTTACCGAACCGGAAGTATTACTTCTTGATGAACCGACGGCAAATCTCGACCCGGTCAACTCCGCGCTGATCGAGGATCTTATCATCCGGATCAACAAAAAATTCCATACCACCATCATCCTCTCCACCCATGACATGGTCCAGGGCCAGCGGCTTGCCGACCGGATCGGGGTGATTATGGATGGCAGGATAGCACAGGTAGGAACCCTGCATGATATCTTCTACCGGCCAAACGGGCAGGAAATTGCAAAGTTTGTCGGTGTGGACACCGTCTTGTCCGGAGAGGTAAAATCCTGTGAAAACGGCCACTGCATAATCCGGGTCCAGAACACGTTCTTTGAAGCCATCGCATCGGTAAAGGCCGGCCAGCGGGCAACCCTCTTCATCCGGCCTGAAGAGATCAATATTACCATACCGGATGCCAGCAGTATATCCTCCAGTGTCCGTAACCAGCTGCATGGAAAAATCACGAAACTGGTCTCACTCGGACCGTTCGTCCGGGTCACCGTCGATTGCGGCCCGGTTCTTGTCGCCCTGATCACCCGCCGATCCGCAGATGAACTGGGTCTTGCAATCGGCAAAACCGTACGGGCTGGTGTGAAGGCCACCGCCATCCACGTTATGACCGGTTCTGCGTAAAAAATGTCAATATATTTATCAGCTTGCCATCTAACAGTCAATACGATACATTATGGCGGACCTGATTACGGATCTTTTAATCTATATCGGCATTGGCATCCTCACCTTTGCCATTGGGCTGTTACTGGGATACCAGCTCCTCATCATGAATTACACGAAGAGATTCCTGGTGATTGCAAAACAGTGCTCCGACGACGATTCAATCGTCCCGCTCGTGGATGAACTCTCACGGGAGATCTGATACGGAGGGTAAAAAGATGGTAGATTTCATAAGTTACGTCCTGATTATCATCACCTGCTTCTGCTTTGGCCTCATCGTCAGTGCCCAGCTTGCCCATATCCATTATTCACGACGGCTTGTTGCGCTGGTAAAGCGATCCGTGTCTACAAAGACTATCGCCCCGGTCCTTGCTGAATATGAGGCACTCAGGCCAAAAAAGTAAAATTCTGGCATAGATCCGGGTACCGCCCCAGCCTCTTTTTTTGTTTTTTACTCCAGTAACCGGCATGTTCCACACACTCTAATATGAAGAATGCCAATACTTGAGCAATGCGCTGTACCATTCTTGCCAGCGGAAGCAAAGGTAATTCGGTTTTTCTTGAAGGGGATAACGGCGCAATCCTTATCGATGCCGGTCTCAGTGCAAAGGAAGCGTTCCAGCGGGCAGCAGATGCAAATTGCGATGTAACGAAAATCGGTGCGATTCTTGTCACCCACGAACACGGGGATCACATCCGGGGCCTTGATGTCATAGCACGCAAACTCAGCGTCCCGGTCTATGCGACCGAAGGCACACTCCGGGATTTTCTCAATCACCGCCGCACATCAAACAAACCCCTCGACAGCCGGGTCGTGCGGTACCGGGAACGGTTTTCCGTTGCGGACTTTGAGATTGAACCGTTTGCCATTTCCCACGATGCCGCCGAACCCTGCGGGTTTTCAATTAAAGAGCGGGACATCTCGTTCTGTTATTGTACGGATACCGGGATTGTCACCCAGGAGATGCACGAACGTTTCCGGTATTGTGATGGCATGGTTCTTGAGAGTAACCACTGCCCGGATATGCTGGAAAACGGTCCCTACCCCGAATACCTGAAACGGAGGATCCGGTCAACGAAAGGACACCTGTCCAATCCGGCGGCAGCATCCTGCCTCCAGTCACTTGGAAAAGATATCCCGCAGGTCATTCTCGCACACTTAAGCGAGACCAATAATACTCCCGAGCGGGCAATGGGAAGCGCCCGTGACGGCCTCGGTCTCTTTTTTGACGAAAGCGTGGTCGTGGTTGCAACCCAGAGAGGATCGTGCAGGGACTGCCCCCAGTCCATGTCACTCTGAACCGGGTCATCTCCCTTGCTTGCGCAACCACCTGCATTTTTCCCGGAATATCAAAACGTTAATCCCTGACTCAAACCCAATCAGAAACGATACCTGCCATGCTCTTTATGGACTTTGCAAGGAGCTGCGAACAGCTGGATGCGACTGCCGGCCGGCTCGGGATGATCGATATCATCAGTCGTATCCTCCCCGACCTGAATCCCGAAGAACTCCCGGTTTTTGTACGGTTCGTCATGGGGCGGATATTCCCGGACTGGAGCCCCGAAAAACTCGGTATCGGGCCCAATCTCTTAATCGATGCAATCGGGTACGTAGCCGGGGTAAAAAAAGAACGGGTCATCGACACGATCAATAAAACCGGCGACATGGGAAGAGCAGTAGAAGAACTGCTTGCGGTAAAATCGCAGATGACCTTCTTCCATGAGGAACTGGATCTTGTCCGGGTCTATAACGACCTCATTTCCATTGCCGGGCAGGAGGGCAAAAAATCCCAGCGTGAGAAACTGCTGGCTGTCCGCAGGCTGCTCGGGAACGCTCACCCGCTCGAAGGCCGTTATCTTGCCCGGATCATGCTCGAAGAGCTGCGCATCGGGGTCGGGGAAGGCAGTGTCCGCGAAGCAATCGCCAAGGCATTCAATGTCGATTCCGCACTGGTCGAACATGCCTCACAGGCGCTCAACGATATGGGTGAAGTTGCAAGGCTTGCAAAGATCGGGCCGTCGGCATTAAAGGAAGTCCGGATCACCCAGTTCCACCCGGTCAGGATGATGCTTGCCCAGCAGGGCACAATTTCTGATATGATCGAAGAACATGGGGAAATTGCCGCCGAGTTCAAATACGACGGTTCACGGTTCCAGTTCCATAAGAAAGGCAACTGGGCCCGGCTCTATTCACGCAGGCTCGAAGACGTAACTGCTGCACTTCCCGATGTTATCCAGCAACTGCTCATGGCAACCGATCATGATGTGATCCTTGACGGGGAAGTGATCGCGATCAAGAACGGCCGGCCCATGCCGTTCCAGTCGGTTCTCCGCCGCTTCCGCCGCCGCCACGATGTCGCCGGGGCACAGGAAGCAATCGAGATGGTCCCCAATGTCTTCGATATCCTGTTCCTTGACGGGGAGACGTTGATCGATCTCCCGTTTTCCGAACGCCGGAAAAAACTCGAAGAGATTGTCCGGCAATATGTCGCCCCGCAGGTCGTAAGCAGCGACGCAGCGGTTATTGAGCAGACGTACAATAACGCACTCAATGCCGGCCACGAAGGCATTATGCTCAAAGTCTTATCTTCGCCCTACACCCCGGGACAGCGGGGGAAGAACTGGATCAAGATCAAGCCGGAAGTGGATACACTTGACCTTGCGGTCATCGGGGCCGAATGGGGCGAGGGCAAGCGGGCGCATGTCTTCGGTTCGTTCCTTATCGCCTGCCAGGACCAGGGAAAACTCGTTGCCTTAAGCCGGGTTGCTACCGGGCTCTCCGACGATCAGCTTGCAGAGGTATTCGATCTGCTCAAGGATACCGTGATAACCAAATCCGGAAAGGGAGTGACCTTCGAACCGACCCTTGTCTTCGAAGTCGGGTATGCAGAGATCCAGGTCAGCCCGACCTATGAGGGAGGTTTTGCGCTCAGGTTCCCCCGGTTCATACGCATACGGGATGACAAGGATATTGATGATATCGAAACCCTTGACGGTATCCGCGCCCGGTACCAGCGGCAGGCAAATACCGCCCAGGCATATCAGAACTGAAAAAGTGTCCGCTGGGTCCGCAGTTCGGGGATTAAGGAGCTATACGGGACCCATGCGTCGAACCCGACCATTGTAACCGCATGGGTTACCGCTGTATCAATCGAGGGAAGCGGAAGTTCAGGAGTATTCATGGCCTTCCTTGTCGCTTCCCGTATCACCCACGTCCCAAGCGGGGCCCAGTAATCGCTCTTCACGCTCCGGATCACAATTACCCGGGCTGACCGGCCGATCTTTTTGAGATATTCGCAGACCGCAAGACGGGCGGAATAATATGCCCCGGATATCGGAGAGTACCCCGATTTTGTCATACCCTCCCGGTCGGCAACGATCACGGGTTCGTCACCGGCCCAGAGGGTATGAGCACCCCAGATCTCGATCATCTCGTATTTCCAGTCGCCCGGAACAAGGATGCAGACAATGCGGTTGCCAAAGATCTCACCGCAGAACAACCGTATCTCCTCAATCGGGGGGAAACGGGAAATCTCTTTTTTGAGTTGGGTTGATACGGTATCATCCACCGCTGTTATCGCCCAGCGGGTCGGAACAAACTTCCTCCGTTTCCCAAGCAGCCCGGCCGTCATCAGGTTGGAGATCCTGTAAACATCAATATCCTCCTGCACAAGATCCCGGCAGGCTTCGGTTGCCGACATATCGGTATCGGACGTTATCCGGTCGACAACCCGTTCGACCCGGGCACTGCCCAGCACATCCATCTGCCTGACCGGTCCCGTCAGGCCGACTGGTGCGACCGTCCCGTCGAAATTGAGACTGAATGAAACAGGTTTTTCAAAGGCGACCTCGACATCGAGCGGGCGGGAGGAGAGCGCGATCTCCTGGAGGTCCCCGGCAATGACGTGCAAGGCCGAACTTCCGCGGATAGTCCGGGCACGTATCCCGACAATATCCTCAATCCCGAGATCGCGGGCCAGCCAGTCAGGTGGGCTGTCGGAATCATTGACCAGCAGGGGCCCGCCGTTGATATCAGGATACCCGTGACTCCCGACAAAGACCGATGGCGATGTCCCCTGGTAACTGCTCGCAGGTTTCACCGATACCTGTGCGTGGAACCGGCTCATGATCGGGCATCGTGGAAGCCCGCACAGGCCTTTTCCCTTGCATTCGGCACACCGCATCATACTATTACAACTCCGGAAGAGACGATCCCGGACGGGGTAATTTCACAAGCAGGGACAATGGAAAACAGAGTCATATGCAAAACAGGATCCGGACCCGGCAGGACCGGTTGTACTACTCCTCCGGAAGATGAATCTGCACGGGTCCGGGATGTACGCTCACGACAGCCGGCCCCCCGACTGAAACGCCCGGCACATCACCGACCGGGATCTTCCAGCCGATATCGAACCGGGCCCCGCAGTTCGGGCAGATCAGGATGACCCGGAACACCTCTCGGGTGGTCTTGAGATGGTTACCCCGGCCCGGGCTCATATTCACGAGCGACGTATGGAACCCCCGATCATACCCGCATGCCGGGCATATGCGGAATTCTTCCTCAATCTTCAGGGTTTTTATCTCAGCAGGCTCCGTCGTTTCATTATCAGTCATTGTAGGACACAGAGGATATCCGGGCATTCCTGCCGGATTTCAGGTTTTTTGCCGTGGCGAGAGCAAGGATGATCCCGGCAGCATTTTTCTTCCCGTTGACATTTGCATGGGTCTCCCGGAACGGCTTGGGAACAATCTTCATCGTCTCGGCAATCTTTTTCTCAAGGAGTTCTTTTGTCACGAGTTTCCCGTCGATTGCAATACCTGCTCCAATATCGACGATCCGCTTTGCATTGTTCTGCTGCTCGGGATGGTTGGTATCCATGATGATCAGGACGGGTTTTTCAAAGAGCAGGCATTCGTGAAGCGTGGTCAGGCCACCGTGGACGATGGCGATCTTCGCCCGTGCAAGGTGCTCGTACAGGTTTGGGACGTACCCGTGGGAGACAAAGTTATCAGATGAATCCGGCAGAACCGGGCCGGTGTAGAATACATCGAAATACTCTTCCTTGTGCCGGTCTGCAATTGTCTTGAGCATCTGGTACATGGGGAGTTTGTAGGGCTCGCCGCCAAAACTCGTAAAGATCGTCTTCTTGTCATAGTGGTAGCGGCCCGGATCGAAATCATAGAACGGGCCGGTGAACTGGTACCGATCTTTTTCATGTTCCGGGACCCGTATGTTATATTCACTCACGGTATCGGGAGCCGGATAATCCGGGATGATTACCTTGTCGGCGAGACGCAGGTAGCGGCGGATCATGATGTTGAGTGCTGCCCAGACCGGGTTTGTCGCACCATCAAGACCGTTGAAATGGTTCTGGTTCGTGATGAATACTACCGGGACCTTCCGAAGCCGGGCCGCAATAACACCGCCATACATGGTATCGCAGACAACGCAGTCGAAATCGTGGTCCCGAATCAGCCTGCGGACACTTATCGCGGATTTCAACAGGTCGAGGAAGAGAGTACGGGAGCACCAGAGGGTCTTTTTCAGGCTGAAAAACCCGTCTTCTCCTTCAAGGCAGACTTCCCGTGGCGTATGGTGCAGGTTCGTGCACCCGTGCTGTGCCATGAAATCATACGACTTGCCGTACCCGGCAAAGTGAACGGTATGTCCCTGGAGCTGGAGATAATGGCCGAGGTGCAGGCTCCGGGAAGCGTGCCCAAGCCCCTCACCGCAGATAACAAACAGGATCTTCATTTTTCTCCAGACCTGCTCTTTTTATTTGGGGTCCTGACCTTCAGGAACAACGCGATAGGTTGCCATCTCTTCTTCCTCTTCGGGAACGATGATCCACGCGATGATGTACACGAGGATTCCGATACCAAGCGAGAAGAGGGACAGGACAATCCAGACCAGCCTGATGACGGTCGGATCGACATCAAGATGCTCGCCGAGCCCCCCGCATACGCCGCCAAGCATTCTCTGGGTTTTCGACCGGAACAACCGTTTCATGCCATAAGATTTGGTTTTCCTCCATTATATCTGATTGCCCGGCAATCGGTTCTTATAGTCCCTGCACCCACCGGTTATCACGAGGGACAAATTATGGAGTCTGTACCGGGTATGAAAAAGGCAACATTCGGCGCCGGGTGTTTCTGGGGTGTCGAGGAGGCGTTCCGGCAGGTGAACGGGGTCGTGGCAACCGCTGCCGGCTATATGGGCGGCTCACTGAAAAATCCTACGTACGAACAGGTATGTACGGGTGAAACCGGGCATGCGGAGGTAGTGCAGGTCGATTACGATCCTGCCAAAGTGAGTTACCAGCAACTCCTTGATGTGTTCTGGTCGATCCATAACCCGACCCAGCTCAACCGGCAGGGCCCGGATATCGGGACCAATTACCGGTCGGTGATCTTCTTCCATGATAACGAGCAGGCAGGGATTGCCCGAAATTCCAAGGATGATGTCCAGATATCGGGCCGGTTCGGTTTTGGCAAGATTATGACCCAGATCCTGCCGGCATCAGTCTTCTACCGTGCCGAAGAATACCACCAGCAGTACCATAAAAAACACGGGGGCGGGTGCGGGATTTAGGATCCCTGTCCCGATCCGGTCTCCATACCGATAAATACGAAAACGGGACAATCAAGTCTGTATGCAGGCTTCGGAACTTCTCCAGTCCCTTGCGGTCCTGATCGAATGTGCAGTTGCGATCATCGGCATTGTCATTGCCACCCGGAACGGGAAGCAATACGGCTGGTTCATCGCGATTACGTTTGCACTTTTTGTGCTCTTTGATATCTTCAGGATCTTTGCCCAGCCAATCCCGGACCTTCTCCATGCAGTTATATTCCTCATTGCATGTGCTTCCATGCTCTATGCGGTGTGGCTGATCGCAAACGAACGATAGTGCAATTCCCGGCGCACGGCGCCATACCGGAAAGATGGGAATCCAGATTATTTCCGGCACACTGTTTTTTTTTCTGAACAGGTTTCCCTGGTTCACGCCATATTTCCCAGGTTCCGGGATCATGCGGGGAAACAATTGGTATGATCTGAAGATTCGGATAAGAGAACCCCGAATCCTGAAGACCATATACGGCCTTACCGGAGAAACAGGAACAAAAACAAGATGATGGGCCCGCTGAGATTCGAACTCAGGACCTCCGCCATGTCAAGGCGACGTCATAGCCAACTAGACCACGAGCCCGCATACGGATGATGCTCTATAGTGTCTGTATTCTTATTATTAAAAAATACTGTAAGGATTGCCATACCGGATTCCGTTTCCGGAACCAGTGCCATGATGTAAATGTGCTCATTTTATTGCCCGATCCGCTCTAATCCTGATTTGGTACACTATGAGTAACGGAACACCTACCCAGAGCCAGCTCTTTACGTACGAGCATGACGCGAGCAGGCTCGAACTGTTTATACGAATCATTTACTGGATTCTTATCGGGATCGTTGCATGGGTCTACGGGATCATTGCCGGTATCTGCCTGATCATCCAGTGGATTCACATCCTGATTCTCGGGCGGCGGAACGAAACGCTCTCGAATATTGCAAAGGGTTACTTCGAATATATCGTCCATGTCATGAATTACACCTACTTCATGACCGACAAACGGCCGGATATTATGCCGGTCGCAGTAAAGATATTCGAAGAAGCATAATTGTGCCCCATCGACCGGCCAGCGCCGGTCATCACTCTTTTTTTAAACGCGGATGAATTTGTCATTCTGATTAAGACATGCCCCGGTCGAATCGCAGAAGCGTAATCTTCCTGACCAGAGTGGGTCATTCTGACCGTCCAATCCCTCAAGGGGGGGTACCCCCCACCCCCCCACCACAAAAATTTCCGGAGGGGGGGAGGGGGGTGGCATGGGTAGGGGGGGAGGGTAGCTACCCCACCCTTACTAAGAGGGGTGGGTATCCCCCCCCAACTCATTTGTGAGAAGGTGGGAGGACTGGGACGCCCAGATGAGAACTGCACACGAAACGATGCGATCACAGCTGCGCAAAAAACCGGGTTACTCACTTTTGAGGTGGGGGAGGGTACCCCCCCTCCCCCCTCCTCTTTTTTTTGGGCAGGGGGGGGAGGGGGGTGGGACCCTGAGCACGAGGGGTGGGGTACCCCCCTGTCAGACAACTGCCCGGAACCATATCCGGCATATGCTATCCGGCGTGAACGCTTGTGCAGGGCCCGGAAAACCGGGGAACATGGTGGGGGGTACCCCCCCTCAAGGATCAGAAGGGACCCTGCCCCCCGCACCAGATTTTCCTCATGATTGTCTTTTCATAGGACACAACCCTCCAGTCTGGTGCAGAACGGCGAACAAAAACTGAGTCACGGGAGACATTTTATTCAGAGATCGTGGAAAATACGATCACGATTGGATCACCATTTTTATTCCGGATTAAAAATGGAAATTAAATATACTTAAAAAAGTGACCCAATTAATGAAACCATGAAGCACAACCAAGGATGTGAAAACTGTGGTGGCTTTGTCCCCCAAACCGAATTGCTGATGCCACGATGCGGGAACGCGGGTTGCGCTCCCCTGTCCGAACCGAAAATGTTCAACCGGCAGAAGAACGGGTGTATGATCTGGTCACCCCGTGTTCCAAAAGCGGATTAACCATTTCTCTTTTTCTCATATTCTCCATATTACGGCAGTTCCTGCCCCAGGCACTCAGGCCATGGTTGCATCGGGCGAAGTGGATTCCTGTCCCGTGCCATGATCGATCCTGACTTCGGACTGGCACACCATGGATACAATGCAGGTCCCGGTACCGAGCAGGCCGAGCGGGACGAGATACTCTGCAAGGGCGGGTTCCGCCCACATAAGAAGTAAAAAAACGATAAGAATGGACCCGTGCTGGATATGGAACCGGGGTATCCGGTTGTCATAGATATCACACGGGCGGATCGAACCGTGAATACCGGTCGTGGTAAAGGGAAAAAAGACTGCAATCCCTTTCCGGGTACAGAGGTCTTCTGCAAAGTGGAAGACCAGTCCCATCAGGAGTCCTTCAAGAAACGCCATCACGGGCAGAGCGGGAATACAGTCACCTGACAGGATGACAACGGTTCTGGCAATTCCTGCAAGAAGGATAAAATACAGCAAAATTCCCGGGACTGAATGGGTCAGTCGTTTGTCATCGGAACGTACCCTGATACCGGGAACCAGACGGTAAATCCCGCATATCACCGGAATACAAACCCTCCTGCCTGCAAGAACAATACACCATGCGACCGTGAGCAGGCAGGTTTTTTTTGGCCGTTTCATATGGATATCCGGCAGGATGGCGCCGATACCGGTACCTGCCAGTATCACAACCAGAATCAACGGATTAAAACCCGCTAGTGCACCGCCCAGGATAAGACCGCATATCAGGGCGAGTGCAAGGTGATGGCGCGTAATCATCGGGTGTACCGGAACTGCATTTCAGGCTGCTGCCGGGGCCTCTTCAGGAGTAAACCTTCTGGCATTCTTCTTTTTTGTCAGCCAGACAAGGTGCCCCTCGGAAAATGCAAATGCATTCATCAGGAGGACCCGTATGTGGGGCGCTACAACGGAGGTATCGGTTGCCTGCGGCGTGAGCAGGTATTTTTTTGTGCGGGAGCCATTGCCGTCCGGAAGTCCTTCGAGCGTGCGGATTACCGCTTCGTTTGGTACCTGATCAAAGGACACTACAACAAATGCTACTTCCTTACCACCCCATTTCCCCCGGCTAACCTGGTAAAAATGCCCGGATGGATGAGACTCGGCGGCTTGGGTGATATTCCAGTTATCATGTTCGGAAAATAGCTGGCGGATATCCCGCTCAGCAAATAGCACCATGACGTCCTTTGATGAGCCCATATGTATCACCATTCTGTTGTATGTCCAGCCATATAAGTTTTGGTAATGTGTTTTATTATTAGATAAAGTTAACATTTTTATGTTAATAAAACTCGGGATTATTCCCCTCCTTGAGATTCGTGGACGATGCTATCCGGAAGAAAATTGCTCTGCAAAAAGACCCGGTATGATAAACAGCGTAAACGGAAATACCCGGATTCAGCTGACATTGCAGCAGTAAAAATTGCGACCGTACGGAACCGGTAAAGGATCCCTTATAAAATTCAAAAAAATAGTATTTCAGATCTTCTGGGAGGTGATCTTGGCAAACGTTGCGGTAAAGATGCCGGGCATTGCACGGATCTCGTCCATGACGCTCTGCGGTACTTCGCTGTCCACATTCAGGACCATGATCGCCTGTTCACCGGGGTTGATCCGGCCAACCTGCATACCCGCGATATTGATGTTGCATTTCCCGAGGATCGTGGACGCCCGTCCTATGACGCCCGGTTTGTCAAGGTGACGTGAAACAATGACGTAGCCTTCAGGGATCATATCCATCGTGTAGCCACCGACTGCAACAATCCGGCTCCGGCCCTTGAAGAAGACGGTCCCGCTGACAGTTTCCTCTCCCTTGTCGGTCTTGATCTTGATCGTGATCAAATTCTTGAACCCGTGGGCTTCCTGCGTCACGGTTTCGCTGACCGAGATTCCACGTTCTTTTGCAATATAATCCGCATTGACGATATTGACCGGCTGCTGGAGGATCGGGTCGAGGAGTCCTTTGAGGGCAAGGCGGGTAACGAATTTCATGCTCCCTGCATAGGCGGAAAGTTCCCCGCCATAGATGAGCTCGACGGATGCAAGCCGGCCGCCGGCGGTCTGGATCGCAAACCTGCCCATCTTCTCGGCAAGCTCGGCATAGGGCTGGAGCACCTCGGCATGCTCGGGCGGGACCATGGGGGCATTGACCACGTATTTTGCCGATCCGCCTTTTAAGACCTCGATGCACTGCTTGGCAACAGATACGGCGACATTCAGCTGTGCCTCGACCGTACTTGCCCCGAGGTGCGGGGTAACAATGACCTGGTCGAGGGTGAGAAGCGGGGATTCGAACGGGGGTTCAGCCTCAAAGACATCGAGTGCTGCACCGGCAACCTTGCCGCTCTTGATCGCATCATAGAGAGCCTGCTCGTCGATGATACCGCCACGGGCGCAGTTGATGATCCGGACGCCGTCTTTCATCGTCGCGATGCTTTTTGCATTGATGACGTGTTTTGTCTCGGCAATCAGCGGGGTATGGACGGTGATGACATCGGCAACCTTGAAGAGGTCTTCCATGGTCATCATCTCGACCCCGAGCTGGGCTGCACGTTCCTGGGTGATGAACGGGTCGTAGGCGACACATTTCATATCCATGGCATTCGCCCGCTTGGCAACTTCGCGGCCAATCCGTCCGAACCCGACGATACCGAGCGTCTTTTCATTGAGCTCGACACCCATGAATTTGCTGCGTTTCCATTCTTTCTTCCTGAGGCTCGCGTTTGCCTGAGGGATATTGCGGGCGAGCGACTGCATCATTGCCATCGTGTGCTCGGTAGCAGCAAGCGTGTTTCCTTCAGGAGCATTTGCAACAATGATACCCTTGCGGGTTGCCGCATCAACATCGACATTATCCACACCGACACCGGCACGACCTATAAACCGAAGGTTCGTGCCAGCCTCGATCACCTTTGCCGTGACTTCCGTACCGCTCCGTACGAGCAGGGCATCGTAATCCTTGATAATAGCGCAGAGCTCGTCTTCCTTGAGATCGGTCTTGACATCGACGTCACATGCCGCCCTCAGGATCGCAAGCCCCTCCTCTGCCAGCGGATCGCTGACGAGTACTCTTCTGTTTGCCATAAAAACCCATATTATATCTGCGCCGGACTTAAAGAGGGTTATTCTTTTTTAAGAAGAAGGGCGCTTTCATACACCTGCCCGGAAAAAAGATGCTGAATAAAGCGGGCTTTTTTGGGGTCGTCCCGGGAAAAAGATGATACTTATTAAGGGGTAGAGGCGAGATCATAAGTGGTGCGAGCATGAAAGATGTCCCCAATATTCTATGGCTCGAAGAAATCAGGAAGGAGGATATTATTTCGGTCGGCGGGAAAGGTGCATCTCTTGGCGAGATGGCATCCATCGGCCTTCCCGTTCCGAAAGCCTTCGTGGTCACTGCCCAGGCTTTCCGCCGGTTTTTAGTCGAGACTAATCTTGAGAAGAAGATCTTTTCATCATTCGAAAAACTCGATGTCGAGAACAATGCGGAGCTTGAGAAAGCGGCAGAGCATGCAAAATCCCTGGTGAATTCGGCACAGATGCCGGCAGCAATCCGGGATGAGATCCGGGCGGCCTACAACAAGATGGGCGGAGGCAATCTCATTGTTGCGGTCCGGTCAAGTGCAACTGCCGAGGATCTGCCGGATGCGAGTTTTGCAGGCCAGCAGGAGACCTACCTTAATATCAAGGGCGAAGCTGCCGTCATATTGTCAGTCCAGCAGTGCTGGGCTTCCCTGTACGGTGCCCGTGCAATTTACTACCGGGCAAAACAGGGATTTGATGACAGTACAGTCAATATTGCAGTCGTCGTCCAGCAACTGGTCCATTCCGAGAAAGCAGGGGTGATGTTCACATCCCACCCGATTTCCGGAGAACCGCTCACGATCATCGAGGGATCCTGGGGTCTTGGGGAAGCGGTCGTCTCCGGTTCCGTTTCCCCGGATAAATACGTATTTGACCAGAGGACCGAAAAAGTCGTCGATGTCTATGTCTCTAACAAGAAGATCGAGATCATTGCTGACGGGGACCATGGGACCAAGGTTGTTGATGTTCCAAAGGACCGTCAGGATGTACGGGTTCTTGCGGACAGCGATGTCGCCAAGCTTGCCATGTATGGCAAGATAGCCGAGAACCATTATGGTATCCCGCAGGACGTTGAATGGGGCATTGTGGGAACAACATTTTTCATTCTCCAGTCACGGCCGATCACAACGATTGGCAGCAAGAAGGAGGGCCGGGGTATGGCCGCACAGCAGAAGAGCGCAACAGTTCTCATCAAGGGCCAGGGTGCAGCGCCCGGGATTGCATCCGGCAAAGTCGTCATCATACGCGATGTCAAGGATACGGGATCCGTTAAAGAAGGGGACATCCTTGTCACGAAGATGACAAACCCGGACATGGTTCCGGCAATGCGCAAGGTTGCAGCCATCGTCACCGATGAAGGCGGGATGACCTGCCATGCTGCAATCGTGAGCAGGGAACTCGGGACACCGGCCGTCGTCGGGACAAAGAATGCAACCTCGATCCTGAAAAACGGGCAGGTTGTAACCGTAGACGGAGAACTTGGTCTGATCTATGAAGGCGAGATTGCTCATGCAGCACCGGCCCAGTCTGCCGCAGTGCCGCAGGCAGCCCTTATGGGGCATGCCCCGATCATCACGGCAACAAGCGTGAAAGTGAACGTTTCGATTCCCGAAGCCGCCGGTCGTGCCGCAGCAACCGGTGCTGACGGGGTAGGCCTGCTCCGGATCGAACACCTGATTCTCGGGCTCAACAAGACACCCGGCTGGTTCATTGCAAACAAGAAAGAAGAAGAGTTTGTCAAGGAGCTGCATGACGGCATCAAGATCGTGCTCGATGCATTCCCGGGCAAGCCGGTCTGGGTCCGGACTCTTGATGCCCCGACCGATGAATTCCGGAATATGCAGGGCGGCGAGAACGAACCTCACGAACACAACCCGATGCTCGGCTGGAGAGGTATCCGCCGCGATCTCCAGAGCCCGGACCAGTTCCGCCTCCAGGTCGAATCGTTCAAGCAACTCTGGCAGGAAGGGTATGACAACCTCGGCATCATGTTCCCGATGGTCTCCCACCCCGACCAGTTCCTTGCAGCAAAAGCAATGATGCAGGCATGCGGCGTGGATGTCGAGAACAGGACACTGGGTATTATGATCGAGATCCCGTCAAGCGCGATCATGATCGAGGACTTCCTCAAGTGCGGCATCAAATTTGCGTCATTCGGGACAAATGACCTCATCCAGTACACGCTCGCTATCGACCGGAACAACGAAAACGTGGCGGATATGTACCAGCCCAAACACCCGGCGGTTCTGCACCTGATCCACAACGCGATCCAGATGTGCCGGGCTTACGGTGTCGAATGCTCGATCTGCGGCCAGGCTGGTTCCGACCCGAAGATGGCAGAATGGCTCGTTGAGCATGGTATATCAAGCGTCTCGGCAAACATCGACGCAATAGCAAAAATCCGCGAGGCAGTTGCCAGGACGGAAAAGCGGATTATCCTCGAAGCCGCGAGAACAAAAGATGCTCAATAAGGGTCTTTCAGAAGACGAACTCTTCTCTTTTTTCTCCCAAAAGAAACGGGAGGATCTCGATCATAAGTATATCCTGAGCTCCATGTGCACGATTCCCCATCCGGTTGCGGTGCGGGCACATTGCATGTTCATGGAAACAAACCTCGGGGATCCCGGCCTGTTTCCCGGTACAGCGTCGCTTGAGCACCTGCTCATCGAACGACTGGGCACCCTGTATCACCACCCGGTGGCGGGAGGGTATGCCACATCCGGCGGAACTGAATCGAACATCCAGGCCCTCCGTCTCGCCAAGGCAATCCGTAAGGAGATCGAGTATCCCAACATCGTTGTCCCGGAATCGGCACATTTCTCGTTCAAGAAAGCCTGCGATATGCTTGATCTTGAAATCAGGAGTGTTCCGCTCGGAAACGATTATCGCATGGGTGCCGATACCGCTGCAGAACAGGTTGATAAGAACACGGTCTGTCTCATCGGTATTGCCGGGACAACCGAGTATGGTATGATCGACCCCATCGCAGATCTTGCACGGATCGCGTACCAGGAGGATATATTCCTTCATGTCGATGCGGCATTTGGCGGGATGGTGATCCCGTTCCTTGATGACCCTATCCCGTTTGATTTCTCCCTGCCCGGTGTGACAACGATTGCAGTCGATCCGCACAAAATGGGGATGAGCACAATCCCCGCCGGCTGTCTGCTGACCCGTGAGCCGGATATGCTCAATGCCCTCAACATCGATACCCCGTACCTCACGGTGAAGCAGGAATACACCCTTGCCGGTACTCGTCCGGGTGCACCGGTCGTAGGGGCCCTTGCCGTGCTCGATTACCTTGGTACCGAGGGAATGAAAGCAATCGTGTCCGGATGCATGAAAAATACCCACCGGCTGATTGAGGGCATGGAAACCTTCGGATTCCCAAGGGCAGTAACTCCCGAGGTCAATGTTGCAACATTTGAATGCAAAGGTGTCCCGAAACCATGGAAAGTCTCCTGTACCCGCAGGGGTCATCTCCGGATAGTCTGCATGCCTCACGTACACACAGAAAACATCGAGGCGTTCCTCAGCGATATTGGTGAAATGTATGCTTGAAAAACTGGTAGAATCACTTGAAACCTGCCCCATGGTGAAGAGGGGAGAATACAACTATTTCATCCACCCGATCACCGACGGCGTACCGATTGTTGAACCCGCACTCCTCCGCGATGTCTGCACGGCGATGATTAAAGTCCTCGACTTAAAAAACGTGGACAAGATTGTTGTTGTCGAAGCAATGGGCATCCATATCGGCTCGGTTCTCTCCACCATGACCGATATCCCGATGACGGTTATGCGTAAGCGGGAATACAAGCTGCCCTCCGAGGTTGCGGTCCACCAGACCACCGGTTATTCAAAAGGTGAACTCTACTTAAACGGGGTTTACAAGGGAGACCGGGTTGTCATCATCGACGACGTAATCAGCACCGGCGGTACTATGCGGGCACTCCTGCAGGCGCTTGAAATCGCAGGTGCTGAAGTAGTCGACGTCTGTTTTGCAATCCAGCGGGGCGAACCCAGTATCGGCCGTCCCTATAAATCGCTGGTAAAAATCGATGTCACCGAAAAGGTGCATGTCGTTGAACGATTCCTCTGAACTTATCAGGAAGCTCAAAAACCGGGGGGCAAAAATCGTTGCCCTCCAGTTCCCGGAAGGGCTGAAGCGTAAGGCATCCTCAATCACTGCCGAACTCCGCAAGGCCGGTTTTGACGTGATCGTCAGCGGCGATCCCTGCTTTGGGGCCTGCGATCTTGCGCTGGACACGCTGGAATATGCAGATGTGCTCGTCCATTTCGGTCATGCACCGGTCGATGATCACCCCAACGTCATCTGTGAGCCGTACTCCGTCGATTTTGATCCTGCCGTACTTGAATCTGTTCTCCCACGCCTTACCGGTAAAACGATTGGTCTTGTAACGACTGTGCAGCATGTCCACATGATCCCCGCCATGGAATCGTATCTCCGTTCAAAAGGGATCGAGGTCCGGGTTGCAGACGGGACCAAACGCACGCCATGCCGAGGGCAGGTTCTGGGGTGTAGTTTCGAATCGGCAAAAGCGACCCGTGCAGAGGTAATCCTCTTTGTCGGGACCGGGCTTTTCCATCCGATCGGGATTGCACTCTCCACGGGAACCTGCGTCCTCGCTCTCGATCCACTGACAGGAATTGTCCAGGAAGCAGACGGAGATGCCCTACTCCGCCGGAGATTCGCCGCGATAGAGAAGGCCAGGGGTGCACCGGTCATCGGTATAATCGTGAGTACCAAGAGCGGCCAGCAGAGAATGGATCTCGCCCGGCGGCTAGCAGCCCTTGCAGGCAACACCGTGATTGTCACCATGCAAGAAGTAAGTCCGGACGAGATGCTCAACCTCGGCTTTGCGGCATTTGTGAATACAGCCTGCCCTCGTCTTGCATACGACGACCAGGTCCGGTTCCCCGTACCGGTCCTTTCACCCGCTGAGTTCGAAATCCTCTGCGGGGTCCGTACCTGGGACGAATACCAGATTGACGAGATCGAATGAAATTAAAAACCCTTGAAATGGAACTCCAGCGCCTTGGCGGGTTTGTAAAACCCCGTACCTCGCTGGAACAGTACCAGACTCCCGCACCACTTGCCGCACGCCTGCTCTACCATGCGCTCATGAAAGAGGACATCGAGGGAAAGGTTGTCTGCGATCTCGGCAGCGGAACCGGGGTGCTTGCAATCGGGGCTTACCTGCTCGGCGCAGAATCCGTCATCGGTATCGAAATCGATCGTGAAGCAATCCGGGCAGCAGAAGAAAATGCTGCGTTGCTGGATGCGGAAGTCACATTTATCGCCGCCGATATCCGGAAGGGTCTGCCCATTGAACTTGCTGCCGGGTGCGACACAGTTGTCATGAACCCGCCGTTCGGGGCACAGAAAGCCCATGCAGACCGGCCGTTTATCGACGGGGCGATTACGATTGCACCGGTAATATACGGCATCTTTAATGCGGGATCGATCCCATTTATCCGGGCATATACGGACAAGCGGGCAACCATCGATGAACAGATTGGAGGAGCTCTTCCGATCAAACGAACGTTTTCGTTTCACACCCGCGATATCCAGGAAATCAGGGTCGAGATACTACGGCTGACACGAACCAGATGACAAATCCGGATCCCGGCAGGAAGACCATAACGGGGCTTGCTGCCGCCCATCTAGTCACGGACATCTACATGCCCGTACTCCCGGCAATCCTGCCGCTCCTTGTCCTGAATAACGGCTACTCGTATTTCACTGCGGGCCTCCTGATCACCGCGTATAACGTTACGTCGTCGTTTACCCAGCCAATTTTCGGCTGGCTCTCCGATACCCGCGGCCTCGCCGTTCATGTCAGCATCAGTCTTCTCATCAGCGCGGTCTTTGTCGGCCTTATGGGAATTGCCCAGAATTACTATCTTATTATGGCCTTTGCCGTGATTGCCGCACTCGGGCATGCCTGTTTCCACCCGGCTGCCCTGAGCATGGTCAGCCGCCTGTGCACAAGTGAAAACCGGGGCCGCATCACCTCGTACTTCGTTGTGGGGGGGAACCTCGGGTATGCAATCGGACCGGTGCTTGCAGGTGCCGTAGTCTGGTGGATCGGATTGCCCGGACTCCTGTTTCTCATCATTCCGGCAGCCGTCATGGCGCTGGCCCTCCGCCGCATCCTGCCGGGAGGCATTACCGGAGGCAGGACATTTTCGGATACGCGCTCTGCACCGGGTAACAGCGGAGCCCATTCAAAAAAGCCGTTCATGATCCTCATGGTCGCATCGGTCCTGAGGTCATGGGCGATCTTTGCTGCAATCACGTTCCTCCCGATGTACCTGGTTGCGCAGGGATATGATCTCTTTATGGCAACCCTGATTGTAACCCTGATGCTGCTCGCCGGTGTCTGCGGGCAGGTTGTCGGAGGACACATCTCCGACCGTTACGGGAGAAAAGAGTTCGTGATAATTGCCCTTACCTGCTCGGTTCCCTTTTTCTATCTCTTCCTCATCAGCCAGGGTATCACTGCGATCATCGCAATTCTGCTCTTCGGGTTTACACTCTGGTCGACGTTCGCCGTTTCAGTTGCCATGTCACACGAGCTCCTGCCGCAGAACGTGGGACTGGCCTCCGGCATTATGCTTGGCCTTGCTATCGGGTTTGGCGGTCTCGGCGTTGCCGTAAATGGGATCATCGCCGACCATTACTCTCTTGCTGCGGCGCTCGGGACAATCCCCCTTCCCATCATTGGAGCGGTTATCCTGATGGCAATACTTCCTTACCCGTGGAAAGCGTTCCGGAACCGGATGCAGGGTACGAGAGAGCAGGGAATATAACAATAGAAATATATGGGTTTATTCAGAAAATGAACAACCGGTGAAAAGATATGGACAAAACAGGACTTGGAGCATTGATTATCGGAATCATTCTTTGTATCATCGGCGGATATGGAATCTGGTATTTCCTCCCCCAGGTAATTGTAGCAGTCCAGGGACTCATTGGGATTGTCGTTCTCTTGATCGGGTTGATGCTTCTCGTCTTTGGTGCCCTGATCATCAAAGATTGACCAGATCCTTCGTGCAGATGCCTGAACAAGGTAAAAAGTTTATTTTTCAGACCTTGACAACAAGGCACTGCGAACCGGCGGTTTCCAGCACAGGTTCGGGTTTTTCCGCAAAGAAATCATCGAATGCCTTTTTTACGCCGGGTGCTGTGACATAGTCGTGGGAAATGAAAATGCCACCCGGGTTCATGCGGTTATAGAAAAACTCAAGGCACTGTTTTGTGCTCTCGTATGTATCGACATCAAGGTTAACCATCGAGAATGTTTTATTTTTTATCGGGTCCGACGTTGCCGGGAAAATCCCTTTGTAGAAATTGACGTTGGGGTCTGTACTCAGGTACTTTTTCACATCATCAAAAGATGCGGAGAACTTTCCTTCATAGAACGGCCAGACCATGTCGATCTCGTCAACTTTCGGGAGTCCCTCAAACGTATCAAAGAGGTGAAGAGCCTTGTCACCTTTCGCGGTGCAGATGATCTTTGCCGATCCACCCTTGTACACACCAACTTCTGCAATGTCTCCCGGGACTTTCTGCGTTCGTTTAACGGCCATGTAAATATGGTAGGCTTCGATATCCTCAAGCAGGAGTTCCGTATCCTTGCGGATCTTCTTTAAGGTTTTTGCAAATTCTTTTCGCTCTTCACAGCCGTAATGGGACAACCGGCCCCGGTTTGCGATATCGTTGCCGATCGTAGGCTCAAAAAAGGCCAGTTTCCGGCATTTCAGGAGGTATTTGCTGGGAATAACCGAATCAAATATCAAAAAAAGGTTCTTTTTTTCAAAGAAACTCATACGCATAATAATGAGGAGTCCGGGAATTTATAGGACGCGGATGAAATTACTATAAAATTCATCCGGCATTCCGCCGGATATGCATTATCACTCCGGATAAACTCCGGCTGTTACATGGGAGGCGCTGCATCAACGTCCAGCTCGTCAAGGAAGGGCATAAGCCCGGTAACGCAGGGTCTCCCGTTTGCCAGGGGGGCTGCCGGGTCGGTCTCGAAGATCTTCACAATCTCTATCAGGAGCGGGAATTCATTCATGGTCTGCTCAAACGAGGGATCGTTGGCCCGGGTAAAATCCAGGAACCGGTCTACCCGTACATACGGCCGTTCATATTCCGGAAACGCATGATACTCTTCATGGACGGATTCAAGAGAACGGGATCGTGCCAGGTCCTCTTCGAAAAACAGGTACACTGGAACCCCGTAATCCTTTGCGATCTCATCGAGCGTGCGGACATCGAGCATACGCCCGGGTGAGACACCGAGAGTCGTAAGTTTTTCTGACGGGGTATTCCCGGGAAGACTGTCCCAGGCCAGTTTTTTCTGCATACAACAGATCTGCCGTCAGGGATAGTATAAGTTATGGATACGGTAAAAAAGGAGATTTATTCTGTCCCGAACTTCCGCAGGAGCGAGAATGCAACACCGAAGAACAGGATAGCGGCGACCGGCCAGACCGACCAGCTGATACGGCCGTTCTGGATTATATCGAGGGCAATGAGGAAAATACAGACCAGTCCCATTGCGGCAATGTTAAACCACCATTTCTTTTTCCCGGTTTTCTCATCAGATGTGTCAGACATCATGGACATGGTCAACTGATGGGACAGGATAGGTATAAAATCCTTGCATTCGGCAAATTTTAAAAAAAAATCAGATATTGCCAGGCCCGACCTGTTTTGGGACAAAGGCATTCCGGATCAGGTCCGGGTTGAAGGCAGAAGGAACGGTTCCCGTCTTTGCATAGGTGTACAGGGCAGTTACAAAGATTCCCTGCATTGCCGATCCGACGACGGCAAGGACTGCAATAAGAAGGAGGAAGAGCACAACGGCAACACCGATAAGGATCGTGTTTCCCGTGAAGATTGCACCGATTACTCCAAGGAATGCGACAATCCCGATGAGGACAAAGATGATCATAATAGAGCCGGCACCGATGATACTCTCGCCCCACGTCTTCCTGATGAGCGTGACTGAATCCTTCACCGAATCGACAACCCCTTTATCCTCAAGTACGAGAATCGGGACGACAAAGTAGGTTATCAGGCTCCAAACGCCCCCGACGAGACCGATGATTATCTGCCCGATAAAGCCGGCACGCTCTGATATGAGGTGCAGGATGAGGCCGACCGTTGCCGAGATTACCGCCCATGCCAGTATAGAACCGAAATGGCGGGTTGCTACGGAAAGGCCTTCACCAACCGACATCGGCTTTCCCTGGATGCGGGCATTGACACAGCTTATCAGGGCTGTGTTGAAGAAGATCACGACAAAATAACTGACCACGTAGAACAGGAACAGGAGCACGAGAGTCAGTACCGGGTTTGCCCCGGAAACTGCCGAGATCGAGTTGGTCAGGAGGAGAGGCAGAATGAATGCGATGATGACTGCAATCGTTACGATCCCGGAAAGGATCGGGAATGCGAGGAGTTTCTTGTCCTCCATGAGGATGTTCCAGCTTGTCCTCACAAGGGCAAGACTTCGGCCAATACTTTCAAACATATGATTTTTGTATGCATGATTATGAGATGAAGATTCCCCGGAAAAATGGGGGACTCATCCGTTTCTTCGGGCAACGGTGGCCAGGCAAACGCCAAGGGCCGCGATTCCTGCAGCAAGGGTAAAACCGGGAGTTTTTGTCGGAACTGGTGAGGGTGCAGCCTGATCCGGAGTAAGTACCGGCGCCGTTGTGGGGCTGACCGGTTCACCGGCAACCGGCTGGGTGATGGTGATTGTACTGCCGGGAACAATATTACCGGTATTATCGATCTCTTCGATCTGGAGCACCATCAGCTGGCTGTCGGTATCCGGCGGAACGGTCCCGTCGATTGTTACGGTCATGGATACATCGTTGTCGGTCGGATAGGACATGAGGACGCCATTGACAAACGCAGCACTACCCGAAGCGCTCTGCTGTGCCGCGTTCCTCCCGTTCAGGATAACCTGGATATTCCATTGTGCGTCAGCAAGCCCGGTCTGCATCTGGAGGGAGTGACTCCGGGAGAACGTGGTTGAGCCGGACGGGATTATCGTATAGGATGCAACAACGTCCTGCGATCCACCGGCGATAAGCGGAGCGTTTGGGGTGAACGCAACGCTGGTGAGGAGCTGGGTTGCCATAACTGTGGAGACCCCCATAACTGCACCCACAATAACTACAATAATAAAAAATGATAATTGTCTCATGGTGATCACCATGCCAAGGTTTGCCGCAGGGGCAATAGATATGTCGATCCGGCAAGAGAGACCCGGAAAACCTTACCGGATAAGCACGTCCTGGATGAAGGCTCCCACATGATCGATGGCACGCTTGCCTTCCGACACATCCCGGGCAAAAATCTGCCAGCCGTGGAACATCCCTTCCCAGAGCTCGAACTGGACCGGGACACCCGCCCATCGCGCCTTGTCGACGAACGAAGCAATACTGGACAGGAGCAGTTCGTGGGTTCCTGCCTGGATATACATCCGGGGCAGCCCGCTCAGTCTGGCATAAATCGGGGATGCTATTGGATCGTGCGGATCGTGGCCGGCAAGATAGGTCGTACGAATTGCATCGAGCCGGGCCGGTTTGATCGAGTCCAGGCCTTCATTTGTTTTTACTGATTCGCCGGAAAACATCATATCAACGGCTGGCGACATACAGACTGCTGCCATCGGAAGGGGGAGGCGCAGGTCACGGGCAGAAAGCAGGAGATCGATGACAAGTGTTCCACCAGCAGAAATACCGACCGGGACGATCCGGTGTGGCGGGATTCCTTTACCGATAAGATACTGGTACGCCGCTACGGCATCTGAAACCTGTGCCGGGAATATATATTCCGGGGCAAGCCGGTAATCAACCGAGAATACTGTTGAACATGAGGCGCGGGCAATCCTGGCACAGAACCCAAGGTGATCCCGGGTTGATCCGAGCGAGAAGCCGCCCCCGTGGAAGAACAGGACAATCCGCTCCGGTGAGGACTCCGGCACCTGGATCCAGTACCCGTCAAGATCCGGATTAATGGTGACCCGGCCGGTTTCCGGGTTTTCACCACTCAGGTGTTCCTCATAGAATTCAGAAAATTCCTTCCTGACAAGTGCAAGGGGTTTCCTCGGATCAGGAATATGGGATTTGAGAACCGTCAGGATGTCTTCCGGCGCTTCAGTTATCATTATGAGTGTTTATGTAAACGATAGAGATAAAGGATGAGGATCAAAAACCCTGCAGAACGTGGAATAATCCAGGGTTCTGTGCCGGATTGAACGCATATTGCAACAGAACCGGGACATTCAAACCGGCATACATAAAATCTACTTCCAACAGACCTGATCCTGTGAATGATACGGACGGAGCTATTTGCAGGCGAACAATAAGGAAAGTCTCAATGCGGTTGCTTCCGTTCCTGTTCGTCATTTATGTCATCGCATTTCTCGACCGGGTAAACTTCGGGTATGCCGCCCTTGAAATGAACAGTGCCCTTGGCATCAATGCCGAAATATTCGGGCTTCTTTCCGGCATTTTTTTTCTCGGGTACCTTATCTTTGAAATCCCAAGCAACATAATCCTCCAGCGTATCGGTGCACGGATCTGGATTACCCGTATTATGATAAGCTGGGGAATTGTTGTCATTATCACAGCTGCTGCAACAACCTCATTGCAGATGGGCGTTCTGCGATTCGTTCTCGGCATTGCAGAAGCGGGTTTTTTCCCGGGCGTGATCCTGTACCTGACGTTCTGGTTCCCAAGAAAAGAACTCGCAAAGGCAGTCGCAATTTTTATGGCCGCACTCACCGTTGCAAATATTATCGGGGCACCAGTCTCAACCTGGATTCTCGACAACATCCACTGGTTTGGGATCGAAGGATGGCGCTGGCTCTTTATTCTCGAAGGATTACCAGCCGTGATTTTTGGCGTAATAACATGGCTGTACCTGACCGACAGGCCGGGCGATGCACAGTGGCTGGAACCTGAAGAGAAAGCGTGGCTGACTGCCCAACTGGATCGTGAAAAGGAGAACTCCCGTATAAACGGGGGTCACCGGGATTTCCGATCCATCTTTAAGGATATCCGGATCTGGCATCTCGGCGGAATTTACTGCATGCTGACTATCGGACTGTATGGTCTTGGATTCTGGATGCCCCAGATCATCCGTACCCTCAACGCAAACTTTTCAAATTTCGAGATCGGCCTCGTGATGATCCTTCCCTATGCAGCCGGGTGCATAGCCATGATCCTCTGGAGCAGGCATTCCGATACGACCGGTGAACGGCGCTGGCATACGGCAATACCACCGCTTGCCGGGGGAATCGGGTTGCTCGGGTCCGGCCTTGTTGCCGATCCCATCGCAGCATACCTGCTGCTCATCCTTGCAACAGTCGGGATTTACAGCACATTTGGCTCGTTCTGGACCCTTCCCGCCCTTTTCCTCACCGGGATCAGTGCAGCAGTAGGCATTGCAACCATCAATTCCATCGGGAACCTCGGAGGATTTATCGGTCCGTCCCTGATGGGGCTTCTGACCCAGGTGACCGGCTCCATGAACGCCGGGCTTATTGCTATCGGGGCCTGCCTCATCTTCTCCGGTCTCCTTGCAATTGCAATCCGGGAAAAGAACGCCGGAAGATCAACCTAGGCTGGTTTACCCGAGGAACCTGCGTACCTGGGCTGCCCGCAGGATATTTTCCGGGAGATCTTTATCCCGCCTGTCCCGGATTGTTTCCAGGATACAATCCGTGATCTGTTTATGCTCATCGTCCGGCGTACATCCGGAAATTCGTTCAACAGCTGATGCCATAGATGGGGAAAGATAGGGCGAATCGGGATTGAGATACCACACTGCATCTGCAAGATCCTGATCGAAATTCACGTACACGTCCCGCACAAAAGCAAGATCATCGGCGTCCAGTGCCGAAAGCCCGAGAATTTCGGGTGGAAGACCCAGCGAGTACAGTGCCGCAGTAAACGTGATGGCACGGGGGAGTTTGATTCCTCCGGTGCTCCGGGAATACCCGAACAGCCCGATATGCAGCTTTCTCTTCCGGCGCGATGGAACGTACGCAGAGATACGGTTGATGATCTCGGACAAGGGGGCAAGCTCCCGGATATATCCCTCTGTATATTTTGCGATGATATCCTGGCATCTCTTCTCGTCAAAGACAGGAGGGGGCGAGGAGGTCCGGTCTTCCAGTGTCCGTACTGCCGATCGCACGTCATCCAGCGGGTAATCGTACTTGAAGGCAGACTGAATCGTGAAGGTGTGGACACTCGGGTATTCTGCGGTTACCCGATCGATCGTGTCTGGCCGCAGGTTTCCCCTGAACGGGGCCGACCCGACCCCGATAATCGGGAACAGGGGGGTTGCAATCCGCTCCTGCAACAGGGCAAGACGGCGGAGCGCGATCTTGTTTAAAAGCACTGCACTCACCAGACCATAATTCATCGCCGGGTCGGACCGGGCGAGGAATACCCGCTGGTACGGCAGATCCTTCTCGAGCAGATACCGGTGAATCGAGGTATGTGCATTCAGCATACACTCCTTGTCTTCAAACAGAGGAATGACGTTGATCCGTTTTGGGGAAAATGTACCGATCCATTCAGCGATCGTGGTATCGCGCCCGCCGAGCCGTTTGTACTGTTTCCCCACGACAAAATCCGAATAATACTGATAGATATTATCGATCGGGATATGCCCGGTTGTCATCGGGAGAATCACTTCAAAGATAGGGGCGATGTCATCATGGGAAAAGACATTGGCAATATCGAAAGACCGGGGAATACTCTCAAGGGTCTCAAGCAGGATCTTCGCTTCGGCCTGCTCCACCTGAGGGTTCGGGACACGGAGCGTGAGAAAGATATCCCGGCCCAGTTTCTTTTCAGAGAAAAAAGTCGGATAATTGGATAACAGTTTCTTGACAACAAAATTGTCCACTTCTTTTCCTTCACAGTCCCACATCTGCTCCCGGCACCCGAGATGCGAGTAGATATAGTAGGCTTCCCTGACCTCATCTTCTCCGCTGAGGGTGGAACCCTCTGCAAAAAAGGGGACATGGACATTATCAGGGTGCTGGGTGCTCATGCACCGGGGAATTTTGGGCAGTTCATCCATAGGATCAGCAACTCCCGGATATCTTCCGGGGATTATTAAGTAACCGGATAGGATTTGTCGTCAACCTAAATTATTTTTGAGGTTGACGAACTCGCCGTTAACCGCCAAAATCCGCAGCACACCAAAACCAGAGAATCCGGTTCGGGAAGTCAGGATAGGGAAAAATACGAATTAAAGGTCTATATTGATGACGGACACGTTACGATTGAGGGGCAGTCCCTATCATCGCCGTCACCCCCAATGCCAGACCATTTCCCATCAGTTTTTTTAAAACGCCGTATATAGGTACATACACGTGCAAAATCTTGATCTCATCCTCACGTTAGCTGGAGGATTTGCTGCAGCATTATTTTTTGGCTACATCACCCACCGCATCGGGCTTTCCCCTATTGTAGGTTACCTGCTTGCCGGAATCATGGTAAGCCCGCACACACCGGGTTTTGTTGCGAACACAGACCTTGCCGAACAATTGGCTAACCTCGGGGTTATCCTGCTCATGTTTGGTGTCGGCCTGCAGTTTCAGTTCCGGGAATTCCTGGCAGTCCGGCGTATCGCTCTGCCCGGGGCACTGATCCAGAGCCTGATTACAGCGACGTTGGGGGCCATTGTAATGCATGCACTTGGTTGGGACTGGCGGGCAGGCATTGTCTACGGCCTCGCCATATCTGTTGCAAGTACCGTCGTCCTGACACGGATCCTATCAGATAATAACGAGATACATACCCAGACCGGGCACATCGCCTTTGGCTGGCTGGTGATGGAAGATCTCTTTACGGTATTTGTACTTGTATTGCTCCCGGTCCTGTTTGGTCCGGACGTTGTCGGGACAACCGGTATCATTACAGCGTTCGGATTTACCGCAATAAAAATCGGTATCCTTGTAGCCTTCACCTTTGCAGTCGGAGGCTGGTTGATCCCCAGGATGCTTACCAATATTGCAGATACCGGTTCCCGGGAGTTGTTCACCCTTGCCGTGCTGGCAATCGCCCTGGTTATTGCCGTTGGATCGGCCTATATGTTTGAAGTATCGATGGCCCTGGGTGCATTCCTTGCCGGGATGGTCGTAGGACGATCAGAGTTCAGCCTGCGGGCCGCGACCGAGGCACTTCCCCTCCGGGACGCGTTTGCCGTCATTTTCTTTGTCTCTGTCGGGATGCTCTTTGACTGGAGCAGCCTCATTGAGTCCCCGGTTCTCATCATAGCCACCCTCGCAATCATACTGCTGGGCAAACCGCTGGTAGCGTTTCTCATCGTCATCCTGATGAAATATCCCCTCCGGGTGGCACTTTCCGTAGCGCTCGTTCTCTCCCAGATCGGAGAATTTTCATTCATTCTTGCAACAATGGGGGCAAATCTGAATATTCTCCCGGCCAATGCCCAGAATATTCTTGTAGCCGCGGCAATTATTTCGATTACCCTTAACCCGCTCCTGTACCGGGCCGGCGGAAAGATCGAACGCTGGCTGGACCGACGAACACCAGGTCTCACGAATTATATCCAGGCCCGGTGTGTCCCCCCACAGGATACGGACGGACAGGTGGTCTTGCAACCCGGACAGTATCATGCCATTGTTGTCGGTTACGGACCTGTAGGCCAGACGGTGGTACGGCTTCTCCAGGAGAATGGTATCTGTCTGACAATCGTGGAACTGAATATTCAAGTAGTCCAATGGCTTCGTTCACAGGGAACCAGGACAATATACGGGGATGCAACACGTATTGGTACGCTTTCTGAAGCGGGTGTTGCATATGCCGATGTGCTGGTGCTCAGTGCATCCAATATCAAAGGAGAAAGCGAGATTGTCAGAGAAGCACGGGCGCTGAATCCCCGTATCAGAATTATTGCACGGACCACATACCTGTCCGAACAGCAGAACCTCATAGATGCAGGGGCTGATGTCATCGTTTCTGACGAGGGGGAAGTGGCGCTATCGGTTACTGAATTAATATTAAAACAATTCGGTGCAACACCAGAACAGATAAGCAGGGAGCGCGAGCGGGTGCATGAAAACCTTTTTTCCCCTTCGCTTCAGGTAAAAAAGGAACAATCCAGCCAGAGCACGTTCCCCTGGATTCCCTGGGACAGGAAAAGCGAAAAGAGGTAAAGAGAGGATCGCTTGTATCCATTCATTACCAGAACGAGGAATACAACAGGGATGATCAAGAGTAGGGAAATTGAGTATCCGGATCTCCATCTACCCGGAATTCTTTCTTTTTCTGTGTTGTAATGTCTTCAATAGTCTCCATTGCCCCCATCAGATTTCCCTGCGAATCCCGCACCGTGGATGCAGTAAGCCGTAGCCATTTTCCATCAGACCCAAGAGCCGGGAAAAATTCGGTGACTTCATAGGTATTGTCAACAGGTGACATTTTTCTGCATTTACCCTGGTACTCCTGCTCGATCTGGTCATACTTCATGTCGACAAGAAGATCGGCAAGGCACGGGCGTTCTTCCGTATAAAATATCCGCCACTGCTGGTTTGTCCCAAGGACATCCTCGGATTTGATCTTCGTCATGATCTCAAGGGCCCGGTCCCACATGACGATCTTGTGGTTCGTATTAATGAAGAACTTCGGAATCTGGGATCCCCGAAAGATCGTATGGAAGATCCATTCGTTCTCCTTGACTGCGGATTCTGCAAGGACTTTTTCGGATATATCATCAAGCATAACCGCAATCCCAAAACTCCCACCTTCAAAAATTGTCGGGATGAAACGGGCTGCAAGGTAAATTTCCTTATTCTGCTTCAGGAGGCGTATCTCCTTTTTCCAGGTGGGGCCACCACGGATGAGCGCAATTAATTCCACTTCTTCATTATCGGAGAGGAGAGGCAGGGCAAGCCCGCTCAGCCGCAGGCCAAGGACCTGATCGCGGGGTGTCCCGATAAACCCGATAAACGAATCGTTTGCCCGTACAATTTTCAGGTTTTCATCAAGAATCAGGATCATCTCGTGGGAGAGGTTCAGGATATGGGCAGCCGGAACTCTCCGGGACAAGTAGTAGAGCTTGGCATTGCCGATCTGGCGGACCTCGAGATGGCCGGATGCCGTCAGTACATCAAGGTATTTTGCCACCGAGTTCCGGCTCATCCCCAGTGCTGCAGACAGCTCTTTGATATTCATGCCAAGCGGCTGCTGCCTGAGCAATGCCTTTATACGGGACTCTTCATCGTCCGGAGGATTTTCATGCACAAGGGAATTATCACTCATTTTTCATGTTCCCGTTTTCTGGATCGGAGAATCGTTTACAATAAGGGTATCCCCGATTCAGGACACCATTCCAAAGAAAAAATTGGATACGATTACACTTATATGCTCCCGCGACAACCATTGATATTGTGCATAGTTGTGATGCACTAGTGCACAGCATAGATTGCAAACCTGCAAATCTATAGTCAAGGTCAAGGATCTGTTCCGGAATATCTCGTGATAACACACCTCATACACACCTATCACGATCATCGGAACAATCCCCCATTTCTTATATTTTCATCCAGACTGTTCCACCCGCACCGGCTAAAAGAGGTCCGGTTATCTGCGATATCATCCGTCACGATTGTCAGGGATTATTACGATTTCAAAAAAAAAAGGATTCAGTCCGGTAAAATTTTGCCCCCAATCTGGGGTAATTCAGACCGTGAAGTATCCATACCCGGCCCGAACGGATCCGTTTTCAGCGAAACACGGATATCCCTTCTGCCGGAATCGTCAATCTTCATTGCAACGGACCCATCAACCGTGACAAGTCTGCCGGCTTGATCTCCGTCATCCTGGTAATCGAGTGTATATCGGGCAATCATAATCGTATAATTCCCGATCCTGCTGTGATCGAGAATCTTTAAATCCGATCGTTTAATATTAAATCCGCAATTACAGAGAAGTTCCCTGAATTCTTTTTTCTGATCCCCCAGTTGAACGGATGAAAAAAGATCCGAAACCGGTACCCTCTGGAAAAATAATTCCACCCGGTCCTCCACCTCATGTTTCATGGATATATTCATGTACTGATTACACTCCCTCAGGTATCCCCACCTTTTCTTTTCATACAATGGTTTGATATAGTAATAGTACTATATTTTGTATATTCAGGATAACGATTAATTCCCTTTTCTTATCGAACGTTTCTTATCAGAGGTACATATTTATCACGGATTTTCGAATTCATCGCTGCGATTAACTTTCACCGGAATAACGAATGTTAACTTTTTCTTCAATTTTATCCATGTATGAATTTACCTGCCCTCAGGGTTGTACGGGAAGAGCACGATCTCTTCCGGTTCACGGGAAAAGCATGGAACAGAATTGTTGATCTTTACGATTTTTTCATATTCAGCTCGCTTTTATTGTCAGCTGAATGTGTTGCGATGGCGTTCGTATCCTGTATCATCCAGCAGGTACCCTGGAACGTAATGATCGGAATCATACCATTCCTTGTTGCATTCTCAATCTATAACCTCAACCGGAAAACTGATGAGGACGAGGATGCAATCAACCGCCAGGACCGGTTTGCGTTCACAAAAAAATATGAAAAGCCATTATTTTACGGGAGCATTATTGCACTCATACTTGCACTGGTTTTCTCTGCTATGTATGGGGTACTGTCCCTGCTTGCAACCATAACCCCGTTTATTCTCGGAACACTGTACAGCTTCCGCTGTCTTCCGGACTGGTCGGGTTATAGCAGGTTAAAAGAGATCCCGGCGGTAAAAAACATCGTTGTCGGGGTATCATGGGCAGTCATCTTATCGTTCCTGCCGGTTTTCCTCAATCAGGGCACGCCGGATTTCAAGACGGTCATCGCATTCCTGCTGTTTTTCATGTGGGGATTCATGGCATCCCTGATCCCGGACGTACGGGATCGTATCGGTGATGCCAGTGCAGGAGTCCGGACAATTCCCGTTATCTTAGGTGAAAAAAAAACCAAAATGCTTCTTTCCCGGGTACTCCTGCTTCTTGGAGTACCACTCGTCCTGTTCAGCCTGTACTTCCTGCCACCTGCCACAACCGTGTTGCTCATTGCTGCAAATATGTATTCCCACGGGTGTGTTTATCTCCTGGATAAAGTCCACCTGAGAGATATTCTTGCAGATGCCATCTCCGACGGACAGTATATCGGTTTTGCACTGGTAATCATCCTCATCGCACAACTCCACATTATGATCTAAATCCTCTTTTTTTAAGGCGCCAAGAACAAAATCCTGTATTTTATTGACTAACGTCAAATAAAAAAAAGAGTTAGAATATATACCCTGCTCAGCTAACGTAAAATGATGGAGCCCCTTGAGGTTTACAATACCAGCAACAAGTTGATCCAGTCCATCTTCTCATCAAGACTGAAGATCCAGATTTTGCTTACCGTTGCAGAGGGGCCAAAGCAATTATCCGACCTCAGGGATGTGACCGGGAGCACATCCCAGGCAATTATTCCCAAAATTCGAAGCCTCGAACGCCTGTCCCTGATTGAACAGCGGGATCGTGGATATGTTATCACCCCCATCGGCAGGATCCTCACCACCAAGATCGGGGATTTTGTCATGACCACCGGGGAGCTGATGCAGCACCGGGAATTCTGGGCAACCCATGATATCGATGGGATCCCCCAGCCGTTTCTCAACCAGATCGGGGATCTCATCGGCTCCGAACTGAAATTCGATACCACGGATACCATGTTTCATGTCTATTCCCATTTTCTTTCAATCCTTCAGCAGGCAGAGTATATCCACGGCATCTCTTCAGTAATGAGTCCCGCACTGGCAGATGTTCTCGCGCAGCGTGTCATTGAAGGAATCCCGGTCGAACTTGTTGTGAACCAGAAGATTGTAGACGGCCTCATGCAGGAACCTTTTCTGAGTAAAATCCAGCAGCTCAGGCCCTACAAGGATTTCAAAATCTGGATTGTTGAAGAACCCCTTAATCTCGGTATCACCGTTACCGACAAACACCTCTCGCTGGGACTCAATAAAACGGTCAATAATGTCTATGACAGTTCTGCCGATATGTTCAGCAGCGATCCAAAAGCCCGTGACTGGGCTGAACGGTTGTTCCAGTACTACCGGAATCGCGCAGTTCTTCTGGAACTGTGATAACCATAACCTTTGTCCCGGCGGGAATATCCCCGGATAAACTGTTTTTTATTGAAATTCTCGGTATCCACGGTCATTTCCATGAGGTTTAATAGCGGTCACTACAGAAATATAGTCAGACAATGCCACATATCTGCGACATTCCCGACAGCAAATGTGCGGAGTGCGATCTCCTTATTAAAAGTGAGACCCGGTTCCGGGATTTTGCCGAGCTTCTTCCCCAGATTGCATTCGAACTCGATGAAAACCAAAAATTTACGTTCTATAACTGGAATGCTATCAGCATAACCGGATATGCCTGTGACGACCTGCCGCAAAACAGGATGGATATTAACACGATAATACGGGAATCGGATCGCAAGAGGGTTGAACACTTTTTTACCCACCTTCAGCAGGACATTACCAGTGGCCATATCGAATGCGGAATTATAGCCCACGATGGCAGGGAATTTCCCGCAATCATCTATGCTTCTCCGATTATCGGGGAAAAACGCATCGCCGGAGTCCATGGAGTCATTGTAGATATCGCAGAAAAGATACGGCTTGAAAAAGCCCTTGAGGTAACCAACCAGAAACTGAACATGATGAACAGCGTGACACGTCACGATGTCTTAAACAATATTACCGGACTCCTCGGACTGTGCGATATGCTTGCCGACATAACAACAGACAGTACTGCACAGGAACTCATATCAGACATCCACAATCAGGTCATCAGGATAAAAGATCAGATTATCTTTACAAAAGACTACCAGAGCTTAGGCGTGAAAGCCCCGCAGTGGCAGGGCCTTTGCCAGGGTATCAATGATGCGGTATCGGCAATCGGGGAGGACATGTCCCGGATAACCATGCCCGGAACCGATGCCGAAATATACGCAGATCCCTTTTTCGGCAGGGTTTTCTACAACCTGATTGATAACAGCTTGAGGCACGGCGGATCGGTACGGAACATCTCAATCGAAACAGAGATTGTGCCGGACGGGAATCTTATGATACGGTATCGTGACGATGGGATCGGGATACCTTCCGATGAGAAGGAACAGATCTTTGAACAGGGCTATGGTAAAAATACCGGCTTTGGCCTCTTTATCATTCGGGAAATCCTCGGGATAACCGGCCTAAGCATCCGGGAGACCGGAACATTCAGGGAAGGGGCACTGTTCGAGATCATGGTTCCGGAAACGGCATGGAGACCGTACCAGGGTAAAAGCGTGCAGGGAACAGGATCAATCAGAGAACCATGAGTATTCGGGAGCATAACAAATGACGAAGATCCTTCTTGTTGAAGATGATGAGATTATTTCACGGGTTGCTGTCTGGCGCCTGCAGAAACTCGGTTACGAAGTGTGTGGAACAGTTACCAACAGCGCCGATGCTGTGAAAATGGCAAAGGAACACCCCCCGGATCTCATCCTCATGGATATCAAAATTTCCGGGCCTACCGATGGCATAACAACGGCGAAGATGCTGAAAACCATCACCCCGGCACCGCTTGTGTATCTTACGTCCCAAAGTGATGACGAAGTCATCCGCCAGGCAGCCGAAACCCAGCCGGCCGGTTTCATCTCAAAACCATTTGAGGATAAAGATCTCAAAATTGCAATCGAGATTGCCCTCCGGAAAAAATAATTGTATTATTACAATTGATCCACTTTTTCTCGCAGGAGATAACCTTGCGGGGTCATATTTATTGCAGGGGTCTTTCGAGCGAGAGCCGTCGAGTTAACAAATAATTTATATAGTAAATATAGATATATTTACATATGTTCCTTTCACTGAACGATAAGCAGTTCAAGTTCTGGAAGATGCGGCGCAGCGGGATGTCCAACATCTCAATCGCAAACCTTATCGGGATAACACGGCAGGGGGTTTCACAGGCGCTCCTTATAATGGACGAGAAGATCGAGACCTCGTTGCGGGAGATGGCCAGGGCAAACAGAATCCAGATTGAAAAGATCGATGTAGAACGGGGCATCCTGTTCGGGAGATCCATACCATTCCAGACCAATGCTTATATCCTGGTCTCGGAGAAGCATGGCATGCAGGTCTGGTACGAACACGATGGCGACTGCATCTCCTGCAATGAGTTCACAAAATGCATCGAGTTCATCTGGGATTTTGCAGCCGAGCTGGGAATAAAGCTCGAAAAAACCCAGGATCCGACAAAGATGGCAGAGGAATTGCTCGCGAAGATACGGGAGGGCGGTAAATGACCCGCGTATCAGAAATTACCGAACACGAGTCAGGCCTGTGCCGGAAACCACCGGTAGATTTTACATCACAGACCTGCGTCAGCTTCCTCCCGGAATCAACCCATGAGGGGCTCCCGGATGGCGGGCGCGGGGGATCGGGATCTATTCTCAGGGGATTCGGATCTGCCATATCAGGAATGAAGATACTGAACCGGAACCGGCAGCTCCTCTGGTTTTCGCTCCTTGCCGGGCTCGTGCTTGTGGGAAACGCCATTGCTCAGGCAGCACTTGGCTACATCACCTGGACCATGATACGAAGTGAAACTGAATGGATTGTCCTGAACCTCGCCATCGAGTTCGCCACCCTGATCTGTATCGTGTTCCTGCTGACGGGCCTTGTTTTGAGCATTCCGTCAAAGAAAGAAGATCATGCGTCGTTCTTTAATGGACTTGCCAGGGCAAAACAATACATAAAACCAATCACTGAGTGGTCGATTCTCCTGGCACTCGCAGGCATGCTGCTCTTCAGCATTTACTTTTACTCCCCTGACTGGCTGCCGCGCAATCCCATGAATCTCACAATCTTTGGAACACTCTATGGCTGGGTCTCCCCGTTCATGGAGTTCCCCTTCAACCCGACACTCACCAGCGTTTCCGACCCCGCACTTTACGGGGGACTTTCGCTGACATACTGGTTATATCCCTCCGGGCTCATACAGACCCTGACCTTTTCAGCCATCAATCTGCTCCTGTTCATCCTGACCCCGTTTGTCGTACCTCATATAGTACTTGAGAAAACGAGTCCCCGGGAAGCAGTCGTGGGATCGTTTAACCTCATGAAAAAGAACTGGGGCGAAACCGCTGCCTGCGCCCTCTTCCTTGGCGTTCTTGCATGCGGTGTGTTCTTTACATACCTGCTTGTCCAGGCTGCATCCGGGATGATCACACCCGACGGAGTTACCACGATACGCCAGGAAAATACATGGATTGCTCTCGCTCTCGTGTATGATAGTGCCCTGTTCTGTTTTGCGATGGTCATGGCAACTATCGGAGGGATTGCAGCCCTGGATCTCTACAGGAATGCGAAGATCCGGGAGTGTGCAGAATGACCCGCGTATCAGAACCTGCCGAACACTGGTCCGGCCTGTGCCGGAAACCTCCGGTAGTTCTTACCTCCCAGACCTGCATCAGCTTCTCCATGGAATCAACTCATGAAGGACTCCCGGATGGCGGGGGCGGCGGACCGGGAACGGTTCGCAGGGGAATCGGGGCCGTCCTGTCAGGCGCAAAGACGCTGGCGCAGAACCGGCAGCTCCTCTGGTTTACGCTCCTTGCCGGGCTTGTGCTGGCAGGAAGCGCCATCGGCCACGCGGCCTTCTGGTACATCAGATACAACCTGCACATACACATCAACTGGCTCGTATGGCAGTTTTTCATCGAGCTTGCTACACTGTTCTGCGCAGTGTACTTACTGGCGGGCCTTTTCCTGAGCATCCCGTCAGCGAAAAAAGGATCCGCGTCGTTCTTTGGGGGACTTGACGGTGCAAAAAAATACCTGAAAGCCATCTTTACCTGGTCTTTTGTCCTGGCGCTCGTCGGCATCCTGTTCATTATTATTTTCTCTTATGTTCCTGTCTGGTTCCCCCATGAGTTTGGATTCCTTTACCGGGATGGCATCGGGTACATCTATTCTTTCCTATTCAACACACTCAGCCAGTTCCCCTTCAACCTGAGTCGCCTTCCGCCAGCAGATCTCTTTACTGAAATTCCGGGCTATGGAGGTCGATCAGTACTGTTGTGGATCTATCCCGGGTTCAGGGACGCCCTGATTTTTTCGGCGATCAACCTCGTCCTGATCATCCTGACCCTGTTTGTTGTGCCCCACATCGTTCTCGGGAAAAAGACCATCAGGACGGCGGTTGCAGGATCGTTTGCCATGATGAAAAAGATCTGGGTTGAGGTGGCTGCCTGCACCATCTTCCTTGGATGTATCGTATACGGTGCGTTCCTTACGTGCCTGCTCGTCCAGGCAGCTCACGGCATGGTTACACCACTTGCGACCTACTACCGTCCCACCGATATGTGGATTGCCCTTGGCCTCGTCTATGATCTCGCACTTTTCTGCATTGTGTTTGTTGCGGCAACCGTAGGAGGAATCGCAGTGCTGGATCTTTACACCACTGCAAAGAGTATGCAGAATACCGTATCTTCAGACCGGTAATCTCACCCATACATTTTTCTGATCCGTACCTGATGGTCAATCCCATTGAACTGACTCAGGCAGAATCCAAGGAGAGATACTTTTATATTGTAAATATGGATATATTTACATATGTTACCTCAAGGCAACAACAATCCATTCGGGTATCGTACCCTGATCCTGCTGTTCCTCATATCGGGAGCGGCGGCACTTATGATCTCTTTTGCTTCCGCAGGTACGGGAGTTACGATTTCCGCAGACGGCGATAAATCGTATTACCAGGGCGAAAAAGTGATCCTTCGGGGCCAGAGTCCTGATGCAGATACCGTATACCTTTTCATGACCGGCCCCAATCTCCCGGCACCAGGTGGAAAACTCACATCGCCATCCACGGCAATTGTCAGTGGAAATACGGAAACATTTACCACAGTAAAAACAAAACCAGATAACACTTGGGAATATGCATTTTACACAGGCAGTCACCTGGTAGATGCCGGAACGTACAGCGTCTATGCTGAAAGCGAACCAAAAACGGTGGATCAGCTGGGTTCCGGTGCTGCCACAGTAGGGATGGCTTTAAAAAAGCCGTTCATAATCGCAAAGATATCTTCTGTAGATATTGTAAAAGGGCAGCCGTTCACGGTAACCGGGACTGCGGTAGGATTTCCCCCAGAAGTCCAGATCTGGATTATAGGTGATGCATATGCCTATACGACAAAAACACCGGTAAATTCCGATGCTTCATTCACCTTTACCGCTAATGAAGCAATCTCGGGAAAACTTCCGGCAGGACAGAATTATCTTATCGTACAGCATCCTATGGCAGACAATCAGTTCGATTTCGTTGTCAGCGGGGACTACGTCCGCAACCTGAAACTGAACAATGGCACAAATATATTCAAGTTCACCGGCCCGGGAAGCCTGCAGGGCAGTGATGCGGCTGACGCGCTTATAACCGCAATAACCGATCAGGAGGCAAAAGATGACACGCATACCAGTGACCTGTATACTATTATCCCTTTCCAGATCACCGATACAGGAAGCCAGACTCTACTTACAACAGCGGCTGCAACCACATCAGTCCCTCAGCAGATCCCTACCTCGCCGCTTCAGTTTGCCCCGGTCGGAGCACTCATCCTGATTTTGGGAATTGCAGCATGGAAGCGGCATTAAAAACCCTGTTTTTTTAATTTTTGGAAGATCCGCGATTTCAATGAAGTCGTGAAAGAGCCCGGGATCTAAACTCATCTTTGTGCTTCATCGCTTCGATATAGACAACAGAATTTTTAAAACGATAGCATAGCTGTAGCGTGTCTTAAAACAGAGTTCCTGGTATCGATGAAATGGTGCTCTGAAGGGCGTTTCATGTAATTCCGGCATTTTTTAAAAAAGCATGAAACCCATTCCCCATGCGGTACATGCAGATGGTTACTTGTTTTCAAAAAATGCAACCTTTGCATACTTTTATGCAGGAATAAGGGCATCGAACTTTTATTAAAGTGGCTGCAGAAGCCAGTGATAGAACATGACAGCACAGAAAATTGGAGATCTAATCTACACATTCGATGGCGCTGCCGGCGAAGCGCTCGGCAAGCGTGAGAGCCACACGCCTAAGATCGAGGCGCCGGCACAGGTGAAACCCGATGACATCTTCGAGCTGAAGGTGACGGTGGGGCCGCACCCGAATACTGTTGAGCACTCGATCCGGTGGATCATGGTTGTGTTTGAAGAAGAGGGCCGCGCCTTCAATCCGGTATTCCTCGGGAAGGTATCGCTGAATCCGGTTACCTCCCAGCCGGAGATTGTCCTGAAGGTCAGGCTGGCAAAAGGCGGCGTAATCCACGCCGTCGAATACTGCAACCTTCATGGACTCTGGGCCGGGAAAAAAGAGATCTCGGTCAGGTAATCCCTTTTTTCATCACCCATTTCTCGCATAAGGATAACCGGCCCGGAAGTGCCAGGTCTGCAATTATCCGTAACCAGGCCGGAGTCCTGCCGGCACCTATGTACCAGAGTCAGCATTCATTCTATTTCTGCTGCCGTTGAATCAACCGGATGAACTGCTGCTGCCAAGACCGGTCAGGTCTTCCGCCATCTTCCAGAGGCGCTCCTGTACCCTCCGGTCATGGGAGAGACCCGATGACGCTGTCTCCTTTTTCTCTTCGAAATACCGTCCGGTCACACCGGTCACTTCCGGGGACCGGGCAAGCCAGACCGGCGTTTGCGCCCCTTCCTCCGGTGTGATAGTGGTAATCCCTGGTGCTGCCGAGCGGGAGAGCTTCGTGTTCACGACACCCGGATGAAGACAGTTTGCCGTGATCCCGGTCTCCTTCAGGTTCCGTGCCAGCATATACGTAAACGTCACATCGGCAAATTTCGAAAGCGCATATGCACCCCATGGATCGTAATGCTGCTGGCGGGGCAGGTTTCCCCAGTCAATCCGGTCAACGTCAAAGTGAGCGCTCGACGCAACGTTTATGATCCGGGATCCTTTCCTAAGCAGCGGAAGCAGCAGGTGAGTGAGGAGGAACGGCCCGAGATAGTTCACGGCGAAGGTAACCTCGATACCGTCCTCCGTCACATGACGGGCATCCTGGTATGTCCCGGCGTCGTTGACGATGACGTCGAGATAGCGATACCGCGAGAGGATATCAGCAGCCATCCTGCGGATCTCGCTTTGCCGTGTATAGTCAGCGATGACGAGATCCGTATGGCCGTACCCTGTTTTCTCCGCCAGCTCCCGCTGGACCGCCTTTCCTTTCTTTTCATCCCTTCCATGGAGGATAACCTCTGCCCCACCCATAGCAAGTTCAACTGCTACAGCTTTTCCGATGCCATCCGTGGAGCCAGTGACGAGGATGAGCGGATCTCTCATGGGGTTTGTTTTTTAAACGGGACGTGATGAAAATTTCGGTCCCATCCCCTGGACCGCCAATCCCCCGGATTGAAGAGACTTGGCGCGGGCAGAAATATCAACAGAACATATCACGCGAGGCCTGCGGACCTGTCGGTATCCGGAAAAAAAACAATGATAAGAAGTGAGCGTTCGCTCTTTGGTAAAACATTCCAGAAATAATTCCCATGAATATAGGAACGAGATAGCAGCTTGGTATGGTTCCCGGGGACTCGCGTACCTCAGTACAGCATACTACGTGTTCCGGCTTAACTGCTGGGTTCGGAATGAGACCAGGTGTTGCCCGAAAGCTATGGCCGCTATCACAAGAAATTTTTGATTACATATCATGCAGGTCATGAACCTTCGCTACCTCATAACGGGCAGATGATATTCTGACGATTGGCTTCGCTCTTTCGTGAGAGATTACAAAATACCGTGTAAGAAGGAAGGTGATAGCAGCTTGGTATGGTTCCCGGGGACTCGCGTACCTCAGTACAGCATACTACGTGTTCCGGCTTAACTGCTGGGTTCGGAATGAGACCAGGTGTTGCCCGAAAGCTATGGCCGCTATCACCACATGTTGTTTGCGTTTGTTTTAGATGCAGTCGAAGAACATTGAAGTCCTTCACTTCACTGAACTGCTTGTGGCAATTCAGTAAAAGCCAAGGTCCGGATTTGAACCGGAGTGTAGTTGATCTGCAGTCAACCGCGTGGCCGCTCCGCCACCTTGGCAGCCGTGTAGGATGATACCTTATCCAATTGGATACGATATAATTTAAGGTTTGCACTCAGAATTTCGTCTGGGTTTAATGTGGTGAGCACTAGTGATTGGACGTTAGTACTTGCGGACTGAACACGTCGTTACCTTCGTGCGTACATCCCAAGCCTATCAAACGAGTCTTTTACTCGTGTCCTCAACGGAGTCTCTTTTTAGGCCGGGTTTCAAGCTTAGATGCTTTCAGCTTTTATCCCTTGGCGCGTAGCTGCTCGGCACTGCCTTGTCAGACAACCGATCGACCAGAGGCGCCGAATGAAAGTTCCTCTCGTACTATTTCATTCTTACCCTCAGACTCCAAACACTCCTGATAGATAGTAACCGACCTGTCTCACGACGGTCT
>Ga0209340_1000394_pt1 | contig 48505 bp, 35 predicted proteins | sample EPASupsiteSAE323_FD_187266 | JGI IMG/M metagenome (GOLD analysis project Ga0209340, IMG submission 187266) | Bioremediated contaminated groundwater from EPA Superfund site, New Mexico - Sample SAE3-23 (SPAdes) (version 2) | ecosystem: Environmental > Aquatic > Deep subsurface > Groundwater >... | reverse complement strand
TCGAACTGGTCTTTGCCCGGAATGCCCGGTCTGAATTTTCCGGGAAATACGCAGCATCGATCACTACGTCCATCCATTACTTCGATCATACGGCGAACGCGTACCTGCACGCGATCGCAGAAGACCTCGGCATGTCATTTACCGGATCCTTTTCCGCCAAAATGGACGACCTTCTCGCGGTGCCGGTCCAGGAACAGCTCTTCTTATTCGGCAGCGATTTTTTAGCAGCGGCAACTGACAAACCGTGTATCCAGCAACGGTACCCGCCCGTGCAGTTCCCGACCGTTCACTATACTCCCGGGCAGGCTCCGGTCCCGTTCGACAGTGCAGGAAAAAAAATTGTTTTCCTTTCCGATGCAGCAGGCGGGTCCAGCCTTGAGCGGATGGTGACCCGGGCTGCTGCCTGTTTTGGGAAAGATGCTGCTGTGTATTCCGTGCAGGATGTGGGCATGAAGGGTGGATGCCTTGGTTGTGTCCGCTGCGCCTTTGACAATACCTGCGTATATACCGACAGGTTTTGTGCGTTCTGGAGTGGGCAGGTGATTTCGGCCGATATCGTTATTTTTGCCGGCACGGTAAGGGACCGGTACCTTTCAGCCGATATCAAACAGGTGCTTGACCGGAGTTTCTTCCTTGGCCATGTTCCCTGCATGACCGGAAAACAATTCGGGTACCTGATCGAAGGCCCCTTCTCCCAGCTTGCCACGCTTAGTGAAGTGCTGACTGCCTACCCTGCCATGCAGGGAGCAAACCTTGCCGGTATCGTAACCGATGAAGGCGGCGATTCAGCGGCAATCGATGCGCGGATCGATGCCCTTGCTGAACGATGCCTCCGGCTCTCGCGTTCCGGGTACGTTGCTCCCGCGACATTTCCGGTGATTGCCGGCCATAAACTTTTCCGTGACGAGATATGGGGCGGGATGCGGGCGATCTTCAAAGCGGATCATCGCCGTTACAAGCATGACGGCCTCTATGATTTTCCCCAGAACAATTACCCAAATCGCATCCGGACATTCCTCTTCTCCCTGTTCCTGTCACTCCCACCCGTCCGGAACGAGGCGATACAGAATATGAAAAAGCACATGATCCAGCCGTTCGGGCGGGTCTTTAACGAGAGCCCGGTCCTGAAACGCGAGGCTGATATCTGGCAAAAACGTATTGGGGAGAAAAAATAATTCCCCCCGTGATATTACCCTGACCGGCCGACCCAGCAAGGGAAAAATAAATTCCGGGGTACTGGGAAAGAACTCCTGTTCAGAAACCGCGATTGGATTTTCCCGCGCTGGACACTGACATGAAAACGAGTATTTCTCCGGGTAGCGGAACTTCTGTTTTAAGACCGTGTATTCCGGTCCGGGGGCCCGGGAGACCTTTACTCTTCCCAACCCCCCTCTCCGTCGGAGGTCTTCATCAAGGGCAGGAGCCCCGGTCACGAAAATGACAGTAATTCGTGAAAAAACGACACTATTGTTTTTAGGAAAATCATGCAATGAGCCCGGTTTGGTTGGATTCATGAGTTATCCGGCTCTAAAAAGTCCGCTAATAGCATCAATTGGATGGCCGATCGTTTTTCAGATTAAGAGGGGTGGGTGGAAAATGAAAGAAGGGCTGTTTGGGGCTTCGATCCGGAAATATTACGGCGTGGTGCGACGTGTATTTTATGCTTTTTCCGGACCCATGTTCGTTCGAAAAATCCAGGAGTTTTGGCGCTAAAATGGAGAGATTTGGTCTTTGTTTTATCTTTTTAGGGGAACCGGGACTGTGGCGAGGCCGGATTTTTGGGATGGTGAAGTGCTCTATGAAAGAAGATTTTTGGATTTGTGCTTCACATCCTGCCAGATTTTGTAACCGGGCATAGAATTTTCAAATGCAGAAGTCCATTGCACCGGTCCAGAGAACCGGGGAGAGGATGTTACGCGATCTTTGCTGAAGGATCAAAATTACAGGACACTATTCAAAAACAGGTTTTTACTGCAACGGAAATTTCTTTTCCTGATATCAGGATGCATCATTATTTGTTTTTTCCAGGGTTAGTTCAAGAACCCCGTCAGAAAACCGTTTTTTACTGAATCTTACTTCGCAGGGGATGGTAATAACTTTTTTATATTCTTTCCCGGTGTCAGTTGCAACAATATTAACTGACGTCGATTGGTTCTCAAGATAGATCTTAATTTTTTCCTCTGCAACACCGGGAAGCTCGGTAACAATGCGCAGAAATTTTCCATCATCCAGAAGCGTTGTGGCTGGCTCGGTTGTTTTTATCTGATGATTATTTTTAGAATTATTTGGTCGCATATTTCTGCTCCTCCATTATTTTTTTCCGCGCCCCGGTCTTTTACCCGGTTTTAATCATTCGCGCATTAGTTTTCCAGCCGGTATAGCCAAAAACGATCGGATGATTGAATATTTCCGATCTGTTACCGGCTATATATTCATGTTAATGGAATGCTGTGCTGGTTTGGTTAATGACCTGATTTACGGGGCTGTACAATGCATTTTTACTTCAGAGGTATGGTATAGAGGATGATTGAGCAAATGAAGTTTTATCCCCGAAAATGAACTCCATTGCCGATTATCCTCGCATGGGGTTTTGGCTTCTGGTTGTAATGATAAACACGATCTAATGAGTCATTCATTTTATCAGAAATGACAACTCCACCTCCCGAGGGTACAATTTACCCGTTGACTACCTCTTTTTAAAAGAAGATAAACCTGACTGGTTTTTGCAAATCTTGGATTATATTTTAACAATGTTGGGACCGGAATATACCCGATTTTTTTATCTCATACTTTTTTATCATCAGTACCAGCGTTTGTTCCACTTCCGCCAACAAGAATATGCTGAAACGCCAGTTTGAAATCGTTGAGTTTCTGGCTGATGTGTTTTTTCCCGGTTTCTGTGGTACAATACAATTTGGATTTTCCAGAAATCTTGATCTCAAGATACCCGTTCTCCATAAGATCATGGAGAATCGTGTAAACTCTTGCATGGGGGATGATAACCTTGTACCGGTTTTGAATCTCATGGACGATATCATACCCCGAAAGGGGTTTGTCGAGAAGGGAAAGCACCACGGGTTCCAGTGATTTCTTTACAACATCATCGAGAGTTGACTGGGTAACAACAGATACTGATTCGGTAGCAAATGTGTGATGGGCAAACGAGAGCGTTGTTTCTTTCCCGGTAGACACGATAATCTTGGAAATCCCTTTGGCTATGGATTTAATCAGGGTATGATCGATTTTCCCGATTTGGATGGCGATGATTCCGGATACCGGGGTTCCGCTCTCTTTTTTTGAAAGAAGCAGGTTCCGTATGGCAAGAATACTGTCAAACTCTTCGGTTTCGGAAAAATCAAGCAGGATTTGCAGTGAATCTGTTGTGCCGGGATACAGCAGCGATTCAGTACATCTTTCAAGAATGGGCAACAGGGCCAAACCTTCATTATTTTTTATCCGGTGGGTGTAAAGTTCCTTTCTTGAGATCTCCTTGGGGAAGTATTTCTGGAGTGTTGACTGGGAATAGGCAAACAGGTTGCGCCCTCCCTTTTTCAAACCCTCTTCCAATGCAAATTTAAATATGGGTTCTTTTGCAACCGGGTCTGCGTAAAGAAAGAGTACAATCTCGGTAAAGATATCCTTCAACAGCACGGTCTTGATTTCCGGAAGATCAAGATAAGAAAGATCCTGTGCGATCTGGCCAGCGTCTGTCACCGGTGATTTTTTTTCCAGGGTCGATTTTATTGATGCTCTCTCTTCCTCTTCAGCTGCCTTCCGGAATAGTGCCACTTCTATGGCTGCTTTGATCTCCAGCACATTGAAGGGTTTGACAATATACCCGTAGGGCCGGGCACTTTTTGCTTTTTCGATAACGGTATCATCGGCAAATGAGGTAACAAAAATAACCGGAATATCCAGTTCTGCCTTGATAATTTTTGCCGCTTCAATGCCATCCATTGTTCCTGGCATCACGATATCCATCAGTACAATGTCCGGCCGGAGACTCCGTGCCTTATCGACAGCATCTTCACCGGAGGCAGCCATACCTGCGACGCAATATCCCATCGCAGTTAATCGTTCTTTCAATTGCAGAATGATGATCGCTTCATCGTCAACCACGAGTATTTTTGACATTGTTATGTTCCCCCAGTCATAACGGGAAATTCTATGTTGACCCGGGTACCTTCCTGGCTCTTGAACATAAGAGTTCCTTTCAACTGGTATTCCATCAGAGTCCTGATAAGTTTTAGTCCGAGACTGTTGGTATTGTTGATCTCAAAGTTATCGGGTAATCCGATTCCATCATCCCGGATGGTGATACTGATCCGGCCCTTGTCCTGTGCTGCAGAAATCTCAATGGTGCCTTCTTTTCGATCCCTGAATGCATGTTTATACGCGTTCGAGAGGAGTTCATTTATGACAAGTGCACAGGGAATGGCCTGATCTACCGGGAGAAATATTTCATGGGGATGGATAGTACACACGATTTCGTGCCCCTCATGGGAATAAATATCCGATAATGCAGTAACCTGATCCTGGATCTGGCCCATTAAACTGATCTTCCCGAATTGTTTACTCTCGTACAGTCTTGTATGAATCTGCGCCATTGTCTGGATTTTGAGCATCATATCGGTCAGTATGTTGTTTGCTGTTTCGTCCTGGGTACGCATCCGGCTGATGTCAAGAAGGCCGGATATCAACTGGAGATTGTTCTTCACCCGGTGATGGATCTCACGAAGCAGCACTTCCTTTTCCGCTATCGATGCAACCAGTTTTTCCTCTGCATGTTTACGATCCGTAATGTCCCGGAAACTCCAGACCCTGCCAACCACAGTTTCCCCGATCTTCTGGGGTTTTGAATACCGTTCAAAAATTTTCCCGTCAATAAATTCGATCATATCAAAACTTTCGCGAAGCGTATGGGATTCTAGTTGTTTTATGTGGTCCAGAAATGTTTTGGGATCCCTGAGTTGCGGCAGGACATGATTCATTACCCTTTCGGTATCTGCTGATGCCATTAAAACCGGTGGAATATGCCACATATTTACAAAATTCTGGTTGTAACTGGTAATCCTGCCCTTCTGGTCGACAACATAGATACCGTCCGCAGTAGATTCAAGGGATGCATGGAGGAGAGAAAGGGTAGTATTAAGCGTTGCATCGGCCAGTTTTCGTTGTTGGATCTCATCTTCGAGTTTGGTATTGATTCTCGCATATTCTGCAGCCCGCATCCGGTGATCGGATTCTATCTTTTTCCGGTCGGTGATATCCTGGCCCTGAGCGATGGTGGATACAATTGTTTTCCCGTCACTGCTGAAAATGGCCGCAGAGTTCCAGAGCACGGTCCTGATCTCCCCGTTCTTGTGGAGAATGGGCATTTCCACACTGTCCCACCGTTCCCCTCCCGTGGTCTTCCGGATAAGATCCATAGCCGGCTCCAGGCACTTACCCGGTAAGAGAATGTTAATCTGTTGTCCGAGAACCTCTTTTGATCTCTTTCCGGTAAGGCGTTCGAATGCATGGTTGAACCGGGTAATACGGAATTGTGGATCCCAGACAATAATGGGAGCATTGGCATACGTAATAAGATTATCAAGATATTCCTTTGTTTCGCGAAGAGTATCTTCAACCTGTACCTGTTTTGTTACATCAAATGCAACTTCCCCAGCCCCGATGATAGTGCCCTGCGTATCCCGGATTGGTGCGTGAAGTACATGATAGACTCTCTTGTGGTTTGAGGGATCACAAAATTCAATTATCCGGTTTATATTGCCTCCCTGCATAACTTTGTTCCACTGGTTCAGGGATCTCTCCAGTTCCTGCGGTATTTCCGCGTACAATTCAACCATACTGGTGCCTAACGTGAGATCCTTACCGGTAAGGCGTTTAATCTCTTTCTTATAGCTCCGGTTGAAATAAATATAACGAAAGTTCGTGTCCTGGGCCGCGATAATCACATCAGTTCCTTTTGTTACTGCCTCCAGCAACTCATGAGCACGCAGAAGATTCTCGTCATTGAGTTTCAATACCTCCTCGGTGTGCCGTTGTTCGCTGATATCATGGCTTGCCCCGATAATCGCGATAAGGTTCCCTTCAGTGTCGAAAACGGGAGAGTCCGATATATGGATGGGAAATTCATGGCCGTCTTTGTGATGTACCCGGTATTCTCCCGACCAGCTTTGACCTTTCTTAATCTGTGCCAGGATATTCTGTGCATCAGGTTTTGATAATTCCGGAATGGTAATTCCGATCATGTCACGGCCGATGACCTCTTCGGGTTTCCAGCCGTAGGTAGTGGTTGCGGCTTCGTTCCAGTAGATGATCTTGTTGTCAGTATCTATCGCGATGACCGCGTCTCCGACTGCATCGAGCATGCGTGCCTGGAGCCGGATCCGGTCTTCGCTTATTCGCTGTTCCTTTTCTGCTTTTCTGATATCAGAAATGTCACTGATTGCCACACGGATTAATTGCCCCTCGCTGCTGCCGTTCATCCGGATACTTTCCAGTCGGGCAGGGAATGTGGATCCATCGCCACGTTTGAGCATAAGCATAGCAGTGAGTTTATTTTCTGACTGTAGAAGATCCGAGAAATACCGGTCCCATTTTTCAAGGTTTTCCGGGACGATCCATCTCCTGAAACGCCCATTGATTAGCTTGGATCGTTCAATTCCCAGCAACCCTGCCGTAGTGAGGTTAGCCCGTGAGATGAGTGCCTTGTCAGTCAGCGTAAGATAGCCAATGGGAGCAAATTCATATAAGTCAAGGTACTGGTCACGTGACTCTGCGAGAGTGAGCTGTGCTCTTTTAAGCTCATCAGCCTGCATCTCAAGTTCGATATGGTGCACCTGGAGTTCGTGAACAAGTTCCTCATCACTCTGTCCATTTGGTACGGGGTTGATTGAAGAAAAACCTGCGATTTTTTTTTCCGCGCTAGTACGCAATGAACCTGGGTTGTATGCATCTTCCGGGTCTTTCTGATTTTCTTTCTTTTTTATTGTCATACATCCCGTCCCTTATTTCTGGCGCCAGAGGCAGGATAATTCCCGGTGAGTTGCCCATTCTCCTTTTTAGTAGTCTTGTTGCAGAAAAAATTCAGGAAGTTCATACCGGTTAAGTCACCGATACCGGTGATATTTTCCGGAAGATCCGCTGTATCAGGTATGTTTTTCCGGGGGCTTGGGGATTCGGTGCTCAATTTAATATCCATGTAAGATTTCCCCCGTTTTCCCGGAAAAAATAACGGGGATTTTTTAAAAAAATCCCGCTCTCTGACCATTTTTTTGGTTACTGAATTGGCAAATAGGGTTATTCCCTGCCAAACCATCCTGATTTTCTTATCGGGGTATATCACTAAAAAAAAACTTGCCGGCCACGGGATTCTTTTGTCAGCACGATTAGATTCGTCCACGTTTTCTCTCCATTTCGGCAATAATATTTTGACAAACCGGGTTTTTGCTCAATGATTTTTTTAAAATCCCGCATCATGAACACTTATCATTACATTGATCGTCACAAATTATCGGATAGTAGACACTATTTTTTAAATACATAAAAACTATTCTCCCAGTTTGCAATTTTTGCAAAATACTATCCGGTGATAATTATCCGTCCTATTATCCCGTTTTTATCCTTCCGGCAGACTCGAAAAAAATGTCGGAAACTTTTTAACCGGTTCACAGGGTAACACCTGCCAGGTCTCATTAGTTGCGTTTATGATAATTGATTGGGAAGACGGGAAATCTTCGACATAAAATAATATACAGATAACCACTGAATTTCTATTTTTTATTTCCGGACGAAATAGTTATTTTCCATAACAACATTCTGCATGAAAACCGGATTTCTGAAGTTGGTTCTTACGATATCGGTTCTCTACGTGGATGACGAGCCCGCTCTCCTCGATATTGGCAAATTGTTCCTTGAACGGACAACCGAATTTACCGTAACTACCGCATCGTCAGCGGCCATTGCACTTGGCCTGTTAAAATCCAATGGCATCCAGGCAATCGTTTCGGACTACCAGATGCCGGATATGGATGGCATCGGGTTTTTGAAACAGGTCCGATCTACGAATAAGGCAATCCCCTTCATTTTGTTTACCGGCCGGGGCAGGGAAGAGATTGCTATCGAAGCCTTTGAAAACGGTGCTGACTTTTATCTCCAGAAAGGCGGGGCACCAAAACCGCAGTTTGCCGAGCTTTCAAAAAAGATCAAGGCAGCAGTCGAACACCGTAATGCTGATGCGCAGATCACCGTTCTCAACCGTCTCTATTCGGTGCTTTCGGCAACCAACAAGGCAATCGTTCGTATTCACGATAAGATTGAACTTTTGAATGAAATCTGCCGGATCTCTGTTGAAAACGGCGGATTTACGATGGTATGGGCCGGGATGGCAAATCCGGTGAACTGTCTCATAGAACCCGTGGCTGCATATGGTTTGTCTGAAGGGTACCTTGACCAGATCACCATATCAACCGATGATGATTCGCGGAACCGGGGTCCGACAAGCACTGCATTCCGGCAGGGAACCTATAATGTCTGTAATGATATTGCAACAGACCTGCGTATGAAACCTGTCTGGGAAGCTGCCGGGAAACGGGGTTTCCGGTCGCTTGCCGCATTTCCCTTCGCACTGGGTACTAAAAATGCCGGTGTCATTACCTTTTATGCATCAGAACCGGGATTTTTTACCGGCCAGATTATCCGGCTTCTCGAGGAGCAATCCAGTGATCTTTCATTTGCATTCGTCACTTTTGAGCATGAAGAGCAACGAACTGCTGTTGAAAATAATCTTAAAACCTCCGAACTTCAATACCGCCGCCTGTTCGAAACTGCTCAGGATGCGATCCTTATCCTTGACGGGAATTCCGGAAAGATTATCGATGCAAATACATTCATCCTCGACATGCTGGGATACCCGCTCGAGTATTTTGTTGGCAAATATCTCTGGGAACTGGGTTTTATCAAAGACAAATCTATTGCAAAAAAAGCATTTGCGGAACTGGAAGCGGATGGGTATATCCGGTACGAAGACATCCCGCTGGAGAGAGTAGACGGACAGAGTTTTAATGTCGAATTCATCAGCAATGTCTACTTTGTCGGCAACAGGAAGATTATCCAGTGCAACATCCGTGACATCACTGAACGGAAACGTGCGGAAGATGCACTTGCAGAGAGCGACGCACGCATGAATTCTATTCTTCAGGGTTCACCCATGATGCAGTTTGTGATTGATAAGGATCACCGGGTCATATCCTGGAACATGGCGCTGGAGGAATACACCGGTGTAAAAAAAGCAGATGTTCTGGGTACCAGAAACACGTGGATGGCCTTTTACGATACAGAACGGCCGGTCTTTGCGGATCTGCTGGTGGATGAAAAGATTGAACTGCTTCCTGAATGGTACCAGGAAAAATTTTATAAATCCCGGCTTATTGATGGCGCTTACGAATGTACCGATTTTATCCGGAAAATGGGTGTATCCGGAAAGTGGATGCATTTTACCGCAGCACCCATACGAAATGTGAGGGGTGCAATTATTGGAGCTGTAGAAACTTTAGAAGACATTACTGAGCGTAAATCCGCTGAGGAAGGGCTTCTCAAAGTGAACAAGAAACTCACTATGCTCAACAGCATCACCCGTCATGATATCCTCAACCAGCTCACGGCATTAACAATCTGTATCGATCTCTTAAAAAAAGACATTAAAGATCCCGTATTATTGGAATATCTCCGGAAGGAAGAACAAGCCGCTGAAGCGATCCAGTGGCAGATCGAGTTTACCCGGGCATACCATGATATTGGTACTGAGGCACCCCAATGGCAGCTCCTTTCAGAGATAATCAATTCAGCTATACGGCAACTGAATCCCCGTGGCATCGAGATCAATGTTGCCGTTGACAAAGCAGAGATTTTCACGGATCCTCTCATTGAGAAGGTGTTCTATAACCTGATGGAAAATTCTCTTCGTCATGGCGACCATGTGACCCTTATGGATTATTCTCTACGGGAGACAACCGGAAATCTTATCGTTATCTATTCTGATGATGGGGTGGGTATTACCAGCGAGGATAAGAAAAAACTCTTCCAGAAAGGGTTTGGCAAACATACCGGTCTTGGCCTGTTCCTGTCAAAAGAGATCCTCTCGATTACCGGCATCAGCATTACAGAAAATGGTGAACCGGATAAGGGGGTTCGGTTCGAGATCACGTTCCCCGGAGGGGTATACCGGTTCGGTGACCGTACCTGAAAAATAATAATAATAATTCCCGTCAGATCGCAGCAGCCAGTTCCTGCCGAAGGGGGAGTAAAAGTTTCACCGTTATATTCACTTCTTTTGCAGCGCTCTGGGTCAGTATCTGCTGGCGTCTCAGCTCTACTTTGGTAAGTTCCCGAACATCGCCCCTCCGCTGGATCTCGTAGATATTGCTCCGGTCCCGTTCGGCTGCCAACAGGTGATTATAGAACGTAAACGTATCCTGGGCAATTTTCCGGTCAAGACGGGGAATATCCCGCTGGAAAACGAAGTACAGCCCGTTTTCCGGGTAGAACGGGTAACCCTGGACAAAAATATTCTTGTCATCGGGATTTGCGAGAAATTCCCGATCTGTGGCAATGAGGTAATCTTCAATCGATGATATGTCGAAATACAGGCCCTCTGCGATATCGCTCCTGTCCTTGTTAACTGACGTATTATAGAGAATAAGCGAATTGGCAAGGTAACCACTTGCACCGATGAGTACTCCCAGGATGAGAATAATGATCTCAGTTTTTATTTTTGCATCCATACCATTCACACTCCAGATGTTTGTCCTGTTCCTTTTTCCTGTTTAATTACCGCGCCGGTTCACGGCTTTTTTATCACACCGTGAAATTATTTCACCCATAAAAATCCACCCGGCTTCCGGTATTTTTTCGTTCTCTCCAAAACCTGTTTTATATCCCGAATGATATTTTTCTGATGTAACCGTGACATTATCCCGGTATTTTCAAGTCGTTATGTAACCATACCCGGACCTGCCGTTATATAGCGGGAATTTTTATAAAAGGCTTATCGTGTATTATAAAAACTGGACAATCAAAATCGATTGTTTGTTGGATTAAAATTTTCTGACACCGGTCCAGGTGATGTGAATATTGAGAAGAATCGAAATGAACCGAAGAACGATGTACGATATTTATCAGGAAATTTACACCGGAAGTTACCGGTGGATACAAAATTTGCAACATCGGGCAAGATTTAATAGAAAATCCATTATATGCATGGTTGCTCTGGTATGAGATAAAGATCTAAAACTATTCCAGGATTATCTCTCCTGTATATCATAAAAGCATCATATCAGGGAATGGAGTTGGAAAAAATGTATGAAATAATCAAAATCACACGCAGGAAAGGGACATACCATGTCAAATGAAGCCGCAGAACGGATGGTAAATGCCGGGGTTGCCGGGGCTGATCACCTGAAGCTCCAGACCGCAGAAGCTCTGGAAGAAGCGGCCCGTAAATTGCGAAAAGCTGACATATCGGCAAGAGGCGAGGATGTCAAGGATATCTTACAGGATGTCGAGGACCGGTTAAACCAGTTCAAGGCAGATGTCGGCACCGGGTACCATCGAGTGGAAGCTGATTATAACCAGAGGGTGGAACCGGTAGAGCATATCATCATCGATCATCCCATTCCCTCGGTTCTCATCGCAGCCGGTGTTGGTGTTCTCATTGGTATGCTTCTCTTCAAAGGACGCGACTGACGAGGGATCACATGGATTCTGCTGCCGGTAAAGAAGAACAAACGATAGAATCTGAGTTTGCCAGGACCATCAAGTATATCGATCTCTACATGCAGCAGAAAACAGATCTTTTTCTGCAGCATTACCTGTTTGAACCCGTGGACTTTCTGATGCGGCAGATCATGTACCTGTCGGTCATAGTGACCTTACTGGCAGCGGGAACGGTTGTCCTGGTGATGGGTGTTACTCTGTTTATTGCAACGCTGGTCCCTCTCTGGGCTGCGCTGCTGATCACGGGTGCGATAATTTTTGGAATGGGGGGTAGTATCGCGTATGTACTCTTGTCTGACAAGATCGTTCTGAACACACCGTTAGCAATGGAGATGGTGGAAAAATGAAAAACCGCCGGCGTGTTACGGAAGAAGATCTCCTCATCACAGAAGCATTGATTGCCAAATCGTATGGCCAGCTGAAACAATCTGTTGTCCAGGCTCCCTCCCGGGCCTTCCGGTCATTGGGGCAGACAGCACACGATCACCCGTATGCAACCGCTGCTGCGGCCGTGGTTGCAGGAGTGGGAGTGTACGGTATTTTCAAAAAGATGACCTCTTCCCAGCCGGTTCAAAAAGCACCGGGGAACCCACAACAATCTCCGCAAACGGAGTCGTGCCGTCCGCCGGATTACCTGCATGATCTGCTGGTGATGATTATACCGCTGGCAGCCCCGTATATTGCGAGCTATATCCAGAAGTACCTGGGAAGTATCCAATCCGGAGAACGCGGTTAATAGCTTATCTTTGGAGAGAAATTTTTTATCCGGAAAGATGCTTTTATTCTAAGCTTATCTTCAATGGTGATGACAGGATTGTCCCGGTTAACCTGAAAAAGATCTGGACCTTTTTGTGCATAAATCCTGTCTCTTTATGGAACAACAAGTATCTTCAGTACATTTCATTGCAGATACTAATCGCAGCCGGGCCCGGCTCATCACTCTTCCCGGCACAATCTTCCTTGCCATAAAATCTCTCATCAGGGTGAAAGAAGATTTCCAGAAAGACTGGCAGGTTAGGTTGCAAAACTCATAACCCGGGGAGAATGAAAAGAAATTCCCGGCACCTTTCTGGAAAAACGATAATAAAAAAAATGAAGGGAACTATTACCCTCAAACCAGTTTCCATACTGCACTGTTCTTATAATCGAGATTGCCCGCCACATAGGTTGTGTCCGGGGAGAACGGCGCAGGGATCTCATAGATAAGATAGCCCTCCACTTTGGCATTGGAATAATCGCCTGGCTGGATGTACTCGATGGGATCGCGCTGTCCCCTCATGTAACGATACTGTGAATCGGAAACGGTGGAAATGATCACATCGGAACCGTGGACGGATGTATAATTATACGTCTTCCCGTCTTTGACCACGACAAACTGGGTGTTTGAAGGAGCGTATATGGTACCGGTACCGGTATTCTCGACCCTGACATACACGAACAGGAAGGTGTTTCCCTCCTTGGGCTTCTCCAGGTTGTAGCCGCGCTGGACATCAAGGGGATCCGATGCAGCCAACTGTTCGGAGGGGCTGTTCCATGACGGGTCCGTCCAGCTGTAATCGGGTTTTTCCTGGTACCGGTACACGGTTGCTTTACCCTGGTGTTCCCCGTTTCCGAAGGTGGCGTATTGATTCAGGGACAGGGCATTTGGAAATGGTACCGGTGTAGGGGTAGGGGATGTCATCACCACTGCGGTCGTGGGAACTGCGGTCTGCACCGGGGCTTGTTGGGGTGTACTGGTACATCCTGATAAAAGGAGTACCGAGAACAATACTCCAAAAACTGCGATTGTGTAAATGAATTTCATATGATTCCTCTGTTTTAGATCGGTTGGGAATTGATCTCGGGTGGAAGCAGTTTCCTCAGCAGCATATCCGGCACCTGTTTCGAGGTTTGGATTGCCATATCGAAGTATGCAAGGTTATCCCGGTTGCCTTTATACTTCAGGTTTATCAGGAAGTTGGTATCCATAAGGGTTAATACACCGAGTGTCGTGATCACTGCACGCCGCTCTGCGATAGTCCGGGTCTCTCCTTCTACCAGTTTCTGCCGGTCGCCATCGATATCTGAAATCAACTCATTCTGGAACGATAGTACATTGATGTGCGAGTTCCCGATGGTTATTGGCTGACCTTCGGGAAACGTAACTGCATAGTTGGTAGTAAAGGGCAATGCAGCACCAGATGATACACTCGAAACTGACACTGACAGCGTCAGCAAGGCTGCTACCGCGAGGATGACAATGAGGGCAACAATGGAAACGGCTATTTTTGTCCCCATTCCCCATCCTTCCTTCTGGTTCTCGCGTGTACGTTCTTCGCTGACTCCCTGTTTCCGTCCCTTTTCGGTAGCCAGTTCCCGCTCCCGTTGACGATTCTGTTCATCGATCCGTCCTTTCTCCCGGGCCAGTTCCCGGCCTTTTTCATCATCCCGTGAAGTAATTTCATCCATGTAAAACACCATTAATTCCCAGTTTTTTCATTTTTTTTGAAACGACTGTGCATCTTTTTCCAGATGATATTTTTTGATGAGATTAAAAAACATCATCCAGTCAATTCACCTGGTTCATTATACCAGAGTAAGGCGGTATATTGAGGGAGTAGTATAAAAACCATATCCGACATTGCAAAATTTTACGGGTGATTATGAAAACGAGGTCGCAACTTCCGTAATCTTTGGATGCACGTATTGCATTAAATGCAGCAATAAATGCAATACCCCGTGAAGTATATCACCGGGTCTGTCATTACAAAACGTATCAGGGAGAATAAGAATCGTCTATGGAAAAAATCGGGATTCGTTTCAAAGAATCTGATTACCAGATATACCATAATTACTGTCTTCGTTATTATACTATCTACGATACGACAAGGAAACGATCGATTCAGTTGTTTATTGAGTTATTTGAAAAAGATATACTTCCGGTAACGGAACATGATCTCGGGGAAGCCTTTTCATTTTTTTCAGAAAAATGTGAAGATAGTCATGCCGATCCAGATTTTCCGGGACAAACCCATCCTTCAGGGAGCATTCCCCAGTTTATGGTCTGCCGGGATATATTGTTCCTCATTCAGGATTTTGAGAAAATTTACCATCTTCTTGAGAAAACAGGGACTATAGCAAATTATGTGCTCATACTGGCCACGTTCTCAAAAATTATTGAAGAGGAAAAAAACGCGTATCTTTCTGTGATCTATGAACAGGACCGGGAGAAAATTGAATCGTTTGCTCCCCTGATAGCCGATATTATCCGGAAACGATTGGGTTCAAGTCCCGGGTGGGAATCGGTTCTTTATGAATTAACGCGTATCGTGCGAAAGTTTAATCTCGCTTCACCGGATCAGAAGATCAGCCAGCATGCCATTTTCTTCCTTGGATCAGCAGTGGTCTCTTATTTTACCAGTTTTGCAGTACCTGCGGAGATCCAGTCAACTCTCCAGAAGTATTTTAAAGAAAGTGAACTTGACGAATTCGAATCGCTGTTGAATAATACACCCTATTTACCGGATAATGATACCGATTCGGTGCTCAGCAACCAGGTCATTTTCGATGCGCTGATATCAATCTCCCGCAGGGAAACAGATCAGGGATATCATATTCCGGTTTCAGATCCCGGATCTATCAGGATTGCTGGTATCGCCCCGGCCATTTCACCATCATCCCTGTCCCGCAATTCCAAAGAGATGACACCATCCCGGCAATCATCCGCCCAATATCCCTCTAAAAGTCAGGAAAATATTTTCAGCAGGTTTGATATTGATGTAGGCGGTACGGTAAAAAGTCTCGTAGTATTGCCGGCAAAAAGGAAAAATCCTCCCTTTAATGTTTATATGAAGCCGGGAATGCCCCAGGTCTCCTTTATGATTATGGGTTTTGTTATTCTTGTCCTTCTCGCAATCACTATGGCCGCTGCTTCCGGAATATGGACCCCGGTAAAACTCCCGGGTAATTCCAGTACAGGAATTGCCGGTAATGTATCCAATCCGGCAGGATTCATGGGTAATACCAGTACAGGAATCGCCAGCACCGTATCCAATCCGGCAGGTTCTCAGAAAAGTCCGCCCCAATCAACCGTGACTCCGGGTCCTGATAAAAATACTGTTATCGTAGTGACCCCGTCACCCATACCGCGGATGTCATCTGCCGATATCAACAAGAATTTCATGAGAATTGCATTTGGGCCGGATAATACAAGAATTTTAAAATCTGCAGAAAAACGTATCAGTGTCGCAATAACAGGCAATTTCTATGATGAAGATATTGCAACCGTGGATCATTTCAAGAACCAGTTTAACAACTACTCATACACGAATCAGTTCGTTTCTGAAATCAAATACGAGGATAAGGCAAGTATTGTAATGGTTTTTTTACCGGAATCCTCTATGATAAATATAGAAAATCTTCCGGGTACAGTAATTTCCCGAAATTCAAAAACCGGAAGTATTAATTTTATTCACATGACTGTAAAAAATAATTTCGTGTCAAAAGAAGTCCTCTATATTAACTCTGATTATCAAGGGGAAGTGCGAAAACACTGGATATTACGGGGCTTATTATCTGAATTAGGTTTTGTAGGAGAAACAGATGACTATGAGGATAGTATTTTCTATTCGGGGTCAGAAACCACCGGCCGGTTAAGTGATGTTGATTGGAAAGTAGTTGAGTTAATGTACGGTCAAAAAATTACTACGGGTATGACTTTTGATCGGGTGAAATCATTGCTTCTCGTATGATGCGTTTTAATCCCTTACATTAAAAAAAAACAGGCCCTTTTTCCAGGGAATTTTATCCGGTACAACATTAATTGCAGGGAAGTGCTTCTTTAGCGTTATGCGATCGTTGCATGGATTCTTTTTAATTAATGAAGGGAAATCTTCCTGGCAATTCACCATCTTAACCATTTTGATAATGAGTATTATGGGCCTATCTGGATCAATTCTCATAAGTTCTTGGACAAAAATCCGGATCCGGCTCGCGTGAAAAAAAAATTTCAATCGATCACCGGAAATTTTTTTTCAATCGACCCCTTACCCCCTGCCTGAAATTTTTTAACCAGACCTTGATTGCATTTTCCGGACACTCTCACCGGAGAATCAAAAATTTTGTAGCATGTACATGCATTTTGTAGCATAATTATCCGATTGTAGCCTCACTAACTAACACCCGGTGATCGCGATTAAAATTTTTCACGCAGAGTCTGCTTAAAAAAAATTTGATAAAAAGAAAATTCTGGTTGAAAAAAGTGCACCGAAATCCTGCAAAAAATGATCCCGGATTCCGCTCAGATACTCTCCAGCATACTCTTGACCAGCGAGCTGGTGGCTGGAACGGAAAAGAACCGGAAGGCAATCTCCCCGGCATCAGTAATCCGGTAGCTCTTCTCTTTCCGGCTCTCCTTAGAATATGTCTCCTCAATGAGCCCGGCATTGCGGAGGGTGCGAATAAACCCGGAGAAGGTGGCATGAGACAATTCTGCGGCCGGTTTCTGACCCTGTTTATAGTGCACGACCGGCCGTGGTGGGTCACCGGGTTTTTCCTTCTTTGTCCGGGATGGGGCATAGGACGACCAGAGCTGCCTGTACAGGTACTGCCGGGGTACCCACAATGTCGGGACAGTCAGGACCGCTCCCTTCTCTCCTCTGGTTGCCTCATTTTTCATATTCCTCTGCATGAGAAGAATCGCGAGGATATTCTGGTGATTGGGATTGGCAAACAGGGAACTGATCGTGCGGTCCGGTAGTGGCACCCGGCGTGCGGTCTTCTCATCAAACGAGGAATACACATCCCCCCCAAGCCAGGGTGCAAAGGTAAAGAGCGCGAGGCAGAGTTCTTTCGACCCGCCAGAGAGATCGAAGGTGAAGTGGGCATCCGGATACTGACGCCGTATTTTCGCAAGCGCTGACCGGACAGAAGTATAGGCCGAGGGATAGATCATCACCTGGATGAAGGGAATCGAGAGCGATGCGGAGATCTCCTGCACTGCCATGACGGCATTCCGGACCGCGAGCCGGTGCTTGTCCGTTACCGTATCCGAAGATCCCTCGTGAATATTGCTATCAGTAAAGACGATGGTCCGGGAGATGTCCGGCAGTTCGCGGAACATGGCCGGATACGCGATTGCGATCATCTCCCCTGCGCTGATGATATGGACGTGCTCTGTCCGATCCATAGATCCATTCCGGTACGGCAGGTTAAATGGTTGTTTGTCCTCCCGCGGTCTATAAAAAAAAGGTGTCGTGATATGATGCAAAAAACACCTTATCTCCTATAACTTATCTGTTCCCGGGCCAGGTACTGATACGAGTGGTCTTCTTTCACCGGGCGTATGATCCGGGTCCATCTGACATTTCATTGACGGATGCATGGCCCTCCATCTTTGTAATCTGCCCAATACATCAGCTCTCCCTGCAAAAACGCAAAAACCAAAACACCTGAATCGGCGGTCTTCCTAGTAATCTCGTTGCAATAATTGCTGCAATAACTGCAATACCCGGGAAGGTATATCCTCCGAGCCTGCATGGATGTTGAACATCAAGGAGGAGTATACACTATGAACAGAACGAAAAAAAATGCGGGAACCCGGTTCTCGCTTGCAATTACTATTGCGATGATATGCCTGATGACAGCCGTGATTATTCCCGGCGTGATGGGTGTTGCAACTGATGTATCTCTTGGGGAGGCAGCCCATTTCGCAGTCCTGTCAAAAACAGGGATTACCAACATCCCCCCTTCTGTCATTGATGGAGACATTGGAGCTAGTCCGATTACAGCCTTGGCGATTCAGCCGATCTGCTCGGAAGTAACCGGAACCGTGTACGGTATTGATGCGGCCTATGCCGGAGGTGCAGCATGTTACGCTACAGGGGACATCACCACTGCACCCCTTGCGGTAAGCGACATGGAAACTGCATATACCGCCTTAAACGGCCAGGTAACTGCACCCATTGCACTCGAAGGAAATCTCGCTGGCCTGACCCTCGCCCCGGGTCTGTATAACACAGCAACGGGTGTATTAATTACCGATGATGTTACTCTGGACGCGGCGGGAGATCCGACTGCGGTCTGGGTATTCCAGATTGGACAGACTCTTTCCATCAGCACGGGTAAAAAAGTTATCCTTGCCGGTGGTGCCCGGGCAGATCACATCTACTGGGTAGTTGCCGGGGACACAACCCTTGGAGCAAACTCTGTCTTTAACGGAAATATTCTGGATCAGACATTGATTGCAATGCAAAATGGTGCAACTTTAAACGGAAGAGCACTGGCTCAAACCGCAGTTACCATGGACCAAAATATCGTAACTCGCGCAGACCTAATCCTACCCCCGGTAATAACGCCCCCGACACTGGTCTCGGCACAGACCAATGCAGCCGGAGACACGTTCATCCTTCACTTCGACAAGCAGATGATGGCCGATCCATCGGGCACATTCGGTAATTTCAATTACCAGATTGGCGGCCTCGGACCCAATGCATTCAGCGCAGCCGCTCTCAACCTGTCCGACAACTTCAATATTGACCTGACAACGGATAGCCTCGCCACGCCCATTGCATTTGGCGATCTGGTTACTATCAGTTATACTGCCGGCACGGTCACTTCGGCAGACACCGGTGTGCTTGCAACCTTTGCAGCCAGCCCGGTCACCAATGGTATGCCAAACAACATCCCGACCTTCGACAGCATTACCCCGGCATTCGGCACAACATACGGAGGTACTGTAGTCATTATTGCCGGGACGAACTTTGACGGGGCAACCGCAGTATCCTTTGGCGGCACAGCAGCCACTTCGTTTACGGTTGACAGTCCGCTCCAGATCACCGCAACGACTCCTGCCCATGCAGCCGGAGCCGTTAACGTTGCTATCACCACCGCAGGTGGCACAGCAACCGGGATTGGGGAATATACCTATGTAGTGCCCGTCCCGACGTTCACCAACATTGCGTCGGCATCCGGCCCGATTGCCGGCGGCACTTCGGTTATCATCACCGGAACTGGCTTTACCGGGGCAACCTCAGTAACCTTTGACGGCATAGCCGCAACCTCGTTTACGGTGAACAACTCAGCACAGATTATCGCGATCACCCCTGCCCATGCAGCAGGAGCCGTTGATCTGGTTATCACGACCGCAGGTGGCGCGGCAACCGGGATAGCAGCATACACCTATGTAGCACCCGTCCCGACTTTCACCAGTATTACACCTGCTTCCGGTTTTGTTACCGGTGGCACTTCGGTGATCATCACAGGAACCGGCTTTACCGGGGCAACTTCCGTAACCTTTGGCGGCACAGCAGCCACCTCGTTTACGGTTGACAGTCCGCTCCAGATCACTGCTACAACTCCTGCCCATGCAGCCGGAGCCGTTAACGTTGTGATCACCACAGCAGGCGGCACGGCAACCGGAACGGGAGCCTACACCTATGCAATAATCCCGATCCCGACATTCCTGGACATTACACCGTCATCCGGCTCCAGTAATGGCGGCAGCATCGTAGGAATCAGCGGGACAAACCTTAACGGAGCCACATCAGTAACCTTTGATGGTGTAGCAGCAACTTCGTTTACCGTTGTTAACAGTACCTACATAACCGCCACAACCCCTGCCCATGCAACCGGGCCCACCGATGTAGTTGTCACTACGCCCGGCGGCACGGCAACCGGGATAGCGGCATTCACCAACATCCTGCCCGGAGTTTCCCTAGGGTCAGCCGCTGATTTCGTTATCCTGACAAAATCTGGTATCTCTACTACGGGATCCACTGTAATTGTCGGGGATATTGGTGTCAGCCCCATCGCTGCCACCGGCATAACGGGATTCGGCCTCGTTGCGGATGCCTCGAACCAGTTTTCGACATCGTCGCTGGTGACGGGAAAAGTATATGCAGCCGACTACGCGGCTCCCACTCCTGCTAACATGGTTACTGCCATCAGCGACATGGAAACAGCCTACACCGATGCAGCCGGCCGGCCATTACCGGATTACACCGAACTTGGAGCAGGCGATATCGGCGGAATGACACTCTCCCCGGGTCTCTATAAATGGGGCACGGGCGTAACAATCCCCACCGATGTCACCCTGTCCGGTGGCGCAAATGATGTATGGATATTCCAGATTGACCAGGATCTCGTCATCAGCTCTGACAGGAGCGTTATCCTCAGTGGCGGTGCCCAGGCAGCGAACATCTACTGGGTGGTTGCCGGCCAGACAACGCTGGGTTCCGGTTCCAAATTCAGTGGAAATATCCTGGACCTGACTGCAATCGTGTTCAACTCAGGTGCTACCTTAAACGGAAGAGCACTGGCACAGACCGCAGTTACCTTAATCGGGAATAAAATCAACGTACCCGCGCCCGTGGTAGTGCCAGCGGCAACACCAAGGCCCGGGGACGATTCCGCGTTCCCTGAAGCAGTAGCTGTGGCCGCGGCCCCGGAAACCGCTCCCTCTGAAGGCCTTCTTGCACCTATCCAGCTGGCACCTGTTGCAGCAGCAGGAGAAACGCTGGTGAACGACATCGGATCGCTCACCAGCAACCCGCTTACTGCTGACATTGATGGTATGCCGGGCGTGGCAGTGTCATGGACCACCGAGATCACCAGCACCCCGTCACCGGGTGCCCTGATCACAACCGTGATCCTGCAGAATGTTGATCCCTCGATTATGGAAGCGTTCAACACCGCACTTCACCAGAATGGAAATGAGATCGTCAGTCTTGCCTACATCACGGTTGCCCAGAAGAGCGGCACGGTCCCCACCGGCCCGGCAACCATCACGATGACTGCTTCCCAGGACTGGGTCCGTAACAATGGCGGGCTCGATGCGATAAGGATTGTCGGGATATCTGATACCGGTACCACACAAGTCCTGTCCACATCGTTTGCCGGGTATGACCGTGACAGCGGTTACCTTATCTTCAAAGCAAGTTCGCCCCACAACTTCTGGGCATTCGGGCTGATCGCGGTGGAACCATATACACCAGCAGCACCGATCTCAGCGACCCCATCCGGTTCAGGCCAGAAAGCGCCAACCCAGGTTCCGACAGCAATGGCAACGACAACGGCCTCAACCTCAAGCCTGCCCATCATGGGAATTGTCGTAGTCGCGGCACTGGTAATTGTCGGCGCTGCCCTGTTATTCACCCGGAGGAACAAGTAACGGGATACTCCTCTCCTTACACTCCTCTTTTTTTTAATGATGATCAGGGAACAACCGGATGGCGGGTGATCTTAAGGAAACCTGTGTTTGCATTCAACCCGGCACACAACAGCGAAACCGGGTTGTCGTTCCGGAAAGTTCAGGTTTAACCTGTCGTGCAATACAAGTAAACAGAAGAAATAGTCCGATCACCGGAAAATATCCGGTGCATGAGGTTGGGAACGGACCGTGACCTCAAAAACAGATCCGGGATGTAAAGAGTCACGTAATGCACTATTCCCATGAACCGAGTGAATCAGTACCATGAATCGTCGCCAGCAGATCCTCATACTTTGTATTATCTTTGCCATCGGGATCATAGCGATATTAGCAGGAATTGTGATGTATATGCATGCCGGTGCCCCGAAAGTGATAAAAACTGCTGAACAAATCCAGGGCACACTCCTGGAACAGCGAACACCCTATGAGAATACCCTGGCGCCTGTTCACGGATATGTTCTTTCATTATCCACAGTTGATCTTTCCACGGGAGAAAATCTCGGAAACGCATCGGTGTATCTCGATGGCGGTTATGAAGGTTCCACTTCTGAGCTAGGACTGGTTGGTATCCTGGATATCAGCCCGGTATCAGAAGGCCTGCATACCCTCCGGGTTACAAAACCCGGTTATAGCGATTATGCACAAAGTGTCATCGTCCCTTCGGCATCCCCTGTCAAGATCGGACTGCAGGCACACCAACTCGTCACGATCCGGGAATCCGGCTCGCATTCAACAAAGATTGATGTCGTATTTATCCCCTCCGGGACAACGTACAATTGCGCTGAACAGAAAAAAATTCCTACAACCGGGTATACTCACCGGAATGCATTTGTATCTGATGTCTATAGGATCGTGAATAAGTCGCTTTTCTCCCTGGATTCGGTTACCGATAAAACCTATCCGTTACCCGCCGACTACCGGGACCGGCTCAATATCTATTACTATTATAACTCCTCCGAATTCGCAGACGCATTTTCCGGGTGTGCGGGAACCGTACCGGAGAATGTCTGGAAAACCGTGCCTTATGCTGATATTATCATAATCCTGTATCCGACCTATTATGCACTGGATACCGGACCCCCCTGCGAGCCGAACGGTTGTGTCAGTCCCGGCACGGGCCGCAAATGGCTGAAAATCCCGGCAGATCAGGATATCCTTTTCCTGCATGAATGCGGTCACGCGATCTTTGGCCTTGTCGATACTTATTGCGACAACACGATATACTGGCAAAATGATCCCGAACCAAATGTATGGTCTGCTCCGGAAAGGTGTGTGAAGGATACAACCGATAATTTGTGGAGCTCTTCGGGATGCCAGCAAATCCAGAAGGTGAACCCTGCTGCCTGCACAAAACAATTCTGGCGATGGGATCCTGATCCGGATATCATGCGCGAAGGATATTTCGGCACATTCGGGAAAGCCTCGACCCGGCGGATTACGTACACCTTCGATAACATTGATACCTGGGGGATTCCGGCATGAAACAATTACCCGGCATTTCGATTATCTGCATCTGCCTGATCCTGTCCTGTCTTACGGGTATTGTTTCAGCAGATTCTGCCCAGTATGACAAGAGTGTAAAGATTTCCATACATATCGATAACGGGAAGATCGCGATAACATCCGCCGAAATATATTACGGCTCTGCTCCGAATCTGCTGTCGACACTGGGGGGCTTTACCGGTGAGCTTGTCGCTGCCGATGGATCAACTGTACAGACATTCACGGTCTGGGACCCCCGGGTCCAGATGGGGGATGTTATCGTAAGCGATGCAAACGGCCCCCGTATCCAGAGTGTCGTGGATCACCAGGATCCCGTTGATTCAGTCATTGTTTTTCCGTTCGACCGGAGGATCACCGAATTCCGTTTGTCTGATCCTGAGGATGGGGCATTCCTCGCATCCGTGAACCTGAAAGCCCCGATTGATTCGTTCTTTGCATCGTATCCCCACGATCCTGATAACCCTGCCACGTATGGATCGAAAGCACCGGTAAAGGAGAATTCAGCCTTGGCCGGCGCTGCCGATCCTGAATCAACATCATCCGGACAATTTTTGGGTATGCTGGTTATCGGTTCCGGTGCTGTCCTGCTCATTGGCGGTGCATTTGCCTCTGTCCATTTCCTCCGGAAGAGACAAAAAAGTGTTCTCATTGTCGATAATGACCCTGATATCATCGAAGTAATCGCCGGGATGCTCAAGATGGGGGGGTATACTACCCGGGCTGCAACCAGCGGAGCGGAATGTTTAACGGAACTCGATTCTGCTATCCCCGATCTTATCCTGCTCGATATCGGGATGGAACCTATGGATGGATGGGAAACGCTCAAGCAGATCAAGAAAAACAAGGCTACCCGGGACATTCCCGTCATCATGCTCACGGCACTGCGGCTCACGCCAAAAGATGTTGAGAATTATGGCATATTTATCGAAGATTACGTCATGAAACCGGTGACTTCCCAGGGTTTGAAAGATACCATAATGTATGTATTTGCACGGGAGCAGATGATCCGGGAGAAAATTGCCGCTGCAAAAGGAGCCGATATCGACCGGGACGAGTTCGCCCGCCTTACCCGGGTTGTCGATGTCAATAAACGATTGTGGGATCTTCTGGTCAAAACCTATAACCTTGAAGAGGGAAAGGTGCAGGGTGCCGAGAATGAAATTACGCATGCTATTAAAAATATTGAAGGATCATTCAGGGCTCAGGAGCACCGGCTCGAACAAATCCAGCGTAACCTTGGTTCCGGTTCGGGAGGGTAAGAACCCCCCTTGTTAGTGGCCCGGGATTCCGGTTATCCGGATTTTTTTCAAGGATTATTTCTTTTGGTTTTTCTTACCCGGCAATTGTCCGTTTTTCGGCGTCCAAGTACTATGAGTTCACTCTTGCAAAAAGTGCAATAATCAGAAAAATATATTATTTTGAAAATCATCAAAAATGCCCATCATGGTATGATACCTTTGGTATGGTACCATGACTGGTACAAAGAAGTGCAGGAAATCTTTTCTCTATGGGTTGTTACTGTAGGGTTGATCTGCGTGAAAAATGCTGTGAGAACTCATGGCATGAATGAAGACTATCAAGGAGTGATAACATGAAGGAAACAAAAAAAAGTGCAGAAAAAATATTCTCTATGGTTTTTACCATAGCATTCATCTGCCTGATTGCTGCTGCGATGATTCCCGGCGTGATGGGTGCTGCAAACGTGAATCTTGGAACGGCCAGTAATTTTGGGGTTCTCGGTGCTACGACGGTTACCAATGCTGCTGCATCACAGATCACCGGAGATCTGGGTGTCAGCCCGGGTACTGCAATCACCGGCTTCCAACAGCCCCCGGCAAACACGATCTCGGGTCCTGGTACAGTGACACCGGGGCTGGGGCTCGTGAGCGGGACGATATATGCGGGAGGTCCTGTCGCAGCTCAGGCTCATACGGATGCGGTCAATGCGTACAATGATATCGTATCCCGGACGCCCGATACTATCTATTCAGGGGTAACTCAACTGGATAATATGACGTTCACGCCCGGCGTATATAATTTTGCGCCGTCTGCCAATCTGATGGTGAATGGAAATGTTTACCTTGATTTCCAGGGAGATCCCAATGCAGTATTCATTTTCCAGACGGGCACCACGCTGGTAACTATGGCTGGTTCAAAAGTCATCGCGCTTAACAATCCTGACCAGACCTGCAACGGTGAGAACGTATACTGGGCTGTTGGTTCCTCTGCAACGATTGATGGCGATCAGTTCATCGGAACCGTTATTGCCTGGACGACCATCACCATGACTTCTGCCGGAAACGTTCCCCCGGTTAATGGCGTGTCTGGGAGAATGCTGGCTTTAGGTGGTGAAGTGACGATGGTTGATTCCCAGATAGCAATCTGCGGTAATATAGTTACCCCGACTCCGACACCTACACCCACACCTACCGTTACGCCGACGGTGACGGCAACACCCACACCTAAGCCAACGTGTACACCAAAACCGAACTGGACACACACCCCCAAACCGACATGTACACCAAAACCGAATTGGACCCATACACCCAAACCAACACCAACCCCAAAGCCTTGCAGTGATTATGTAACCGGTGGGGGATGGATCAGTGACAAGGCGACATTCGGAATCTCCGGCGGCATCAAGAACGACAAGCCCTGGGGTGATCTCTCATTCAATGACCACAAGGGTGTGAAAGTTAAGAGCACAAAGATTACTTCTTACACCGTAGTCGATACCGTGACCCGCAAGATCGAAGGCACAGCCAGGGTCAATGGTAAAGGATCTTTCACCTTCACGGCAATCGTTGCTGACAACGGCCGTAATAAGGACAGCTTCAGCCTGCAACTCTCGAACGGTTACAGCGCTTCAGGCACCCTTAAAGGTGGCAACATCCAGATTCACACGGTATGTGGAAAGTCATATGATAACCATGACCGGGAATCGTATGATGATAAAGATGAGAGAGATGGTCACAGTAACTGTGATAACGATCGTTTGAATGAGCGGGATCTCTTTGACAAATTCAATAGTCGGAACAACGACGGGAACAATCACTAACAATAACCAATTTTTTTAATGGGCATTCGGTCTCATCTCCAGACTTGCCGATGAGAGTAGAACAGTCACATTATTCCGGCTGTATTGTTGCTTCACATCAAAATGAGATGTTGTCTGATCAGGGATCGGTAGTCATCAGGTTTCCCCATACGATGCACCAGTTTTTGCAAAAAATGGAATACTCCCAGAAGTATATTTCCCGTGCATGCATTAAGAGACTCTAGTAATGAGTATCTCATGATCGGTATAAAAAAAAGTTCTGGTAGGACACTCTCTCTTGTTCTTACCGTAGCGTTTATCTGCCTGATGACCGTCGCGATAATTCCTGGCGTGAATGGTGCTGATCCGGTGGATCTTGGTTCGGCCGGAGCTTTCGCTGTTCTGGCTAAATCAGCAATCACCGATACTTTGTCATCCTCTGTAATTACCGGAAATGTTGGACTCAGTCCCACAACCGGTGCAGCAATTGTTGGATTTGATGTTTGTACCCCTTCACGAGTATCGGGAACAATTTACAAAGTTGATGATGCGGGCACAACATGTGCAATTAACGATCCAACTATCGTGGGTACAGCGGTAATCGATATGGAATCAGCGTACTCGAATGCAAATTCGGGACCCGCCGATTTTCCTCCATCGGCAGGTGAAATAGGCGGGCAGACCCTTATGCCGGGTAACTATTCATGGACCGAAGCCTTGTCAATAACCAGCGGGGATATCACTCTGGATGGCCAGGGCGATGCGAATGCCGTCTGGATATTCAGGACAACCGGGGCCCTGACGATCGGCGCTGGCAGGAAGGTTATCCTCATTAACGGAGCACAGCCAGATAACATCTTCTGGACGGTTGCGAGCTATACTGAACTCGGAGAAAATTCTGTGTTTAATGGAAATATTCTGGGGGCTGCGTATATCACGCTCAATAATGGCGCAACATTAAACGGAAGGGCATTGGCGCAAACAGCAGTTACTCTGAATAATAATCCGGTGACCGTCCCTGTACAGAGATCTGCTCCTGTAGCGGTTTTCTCATTTATTCCTCTAATCGGGACAGTGCCTCTCACCGTGGCTTTTACGGATGCTTCCACCTTTGATCCCGCTTCAGTGACAAACAACAGCTGGGCATGGGACTTCAATGGTGATACTATTATTGACAACACTACCCGGAACCCGGTATACACGTATGATACAGCATCAACCTACACTCCTAGACTGACTGCAACCGATAGTTTCGGAGCGGTTGCTACTTCAAGCCAGATCGAGACGGTTACCGTTTACCTGGCCCCTGTTGCAGATTTCATGTTCACCCCAGCAACCGGGCCAGCGTATCTCACGGTAGATTTTACGGATGTTTCCACTGCTGATCCAGATCTGTCGATAACCAGCTGGGCGTGGGACTTTGAAAACGATGGATTTATTGATAACACGACCCGGAACCCGGTGAATATATACTATACTGAAGGAGTTCACACCATAAACCTGACCGTTACTGATAGTTTTGGGGCAATTGCTACAAAGCTCGATACAATTACCGTCAATCCACCCATCTTGGGAATAACTATCGTAAACGCGCCCATTACTCTGTCACTTAATCCGGATATGACCACAACCAGTACTGCAATCCAGTTCTATGTTAATAGTACAACTAACTGGCAGGTTACCGCGATGGATTCAGATTCCCAAACCAGCGGTTTTATGACCAGTTATTCCGGGATGCTGTATACTCCGGCAAATCATCTCATCGAGCCATTTATGGTTCTGAATAGCGGAGATGCCTATGTCGCATTACCCTTCGGTTTACAATCTCCCGCTGAATTAAAAACCGGTTCGCCAGAAGAATCTGGCACAGCATATATACTGGGTGTCCAGCAGGCGGTCAAAATGGCAGACCCTCACCTCAAGGAGAATGTATACCGCATTGTCGTGACACTAACGGTTGTCAGTCTTTGATGTCTTCTCTTTTTTTTGAGGGTCTTGACGACCACCTGAATAAAAAACGGTGTATTTTCGTGGGGTAATGGAATCTGGAATGAGGAAATGTATCTCGATCCTCTGATCCCATTAAGCGACGGGTAATATTTATGAGAGGTACAATTTTTACCGGGATCATACCGTTTCCCCGTTTGGGTAATTCTGTCCAATGATCATCCTGCATCAGCTGAATCCCGTGTCTTTGTTTTTACAACACCATAACGTGCTTTGTTGGGGAACCTCTCCCAAAAAACCCTCTTTTGCAATGCTCCCTTGAACCCGGCGCACTCATGACAACGTTTCAACAGTTGCCCCATATATCCAGACCTGAAGAGAGATGCAGTTACCACCCGTGACTCCGAAACTTCTTCTGAAATCCTTACTACGGGGTTGCATAAACGGGAGCAGGGGATTATTAAATGACGGGCGGTGCGAGAATTATCCGTTACAGAAAAAAGGGAATCCTCTTACTTTAAAAAATCATTTTAAGCAAAATGATATTGCTGTTCGGACAGGATTTGTTTACATGACGATGCCCGGCAGAGTGGATGGTGGAGTAATAGTGATATTCTAGAAAAAAGACTCCATCAAAAAGTACGGAACGCTTTTACTTATACTGACAGGTTAACAGAATAAAAAAAATTTAATCATTCTTTCTCTTCACAATTCCAAAGATTACCATCATCACCCCAAGGGAGAGAACTACTGTTGTTACATCCAGGGGAGTCTGGGTCTCAAAAGGTTGTCCACCCGTTTCTGTAACCAGGGGTGGAGCAAGAGAGGGATTTTTCACTTCCAGTGTAGTAGTTTTTGAGTCGAGAAGTGTTCCGTCCTCAAGAGTTATATCAGATTTCACGCTATAAGTTCCCGGAGAAAAAGATTTGTCAAGGGAAACATCATAATTCACCGTATACGAAGGGATAATTGCAAAGAGCGACGGTTGTGTGCTGGCCGTACCGAGCACATTTCCCCCACTATCTGATAATGTCACGGTATTTTTGGTCTTATAGTAATGGATATTTCCGGTATTTTTTAATGAAGTTATAATATGGAGGGGTTGTCCGGCGACGATGTCCCCGGTTATAATATCTGTTATCGTCCCTGTCTGCAGGATATTGGTATTGGTAATGGTGATCATTACCGGAACAACGATTGCCGTTACAAATGCCGTGGATCCATCGCCGGCAGGTGCATTGCGGATTGAGATCATGGCATAACGCCCGCCTTCCCCCACATCTTTTGGTATAACGATAGTTGCCATGATCTTTTTGGACTCCCCGGAGTTGAGGTGAAATGAACCGGTATCAAGAGTAATAAAATTCCGGGCAGAGTACGGGCTGGCATCATCTGCCGGGGATAGCGAAGTATAACTTTTACCATCTGTCTGTCCAAAACCCAGAACATCAACAATGATGTCCATGGGAGGTTCAGTTGCTTTTGTGGCAACGGTAATTGAATGGGTTACGGTATCTCCGGCATTGACCGTCTCCATATACTTTGCACCAACAACATCGATAGCTGATACCGTGCCCGGGCATATCAGAATAATCAGGATACCCATCAATAACAACGGGTAAAAGCGGTTCCTATTGTACATACTTTGTCAACCTGATTGGTGATATTGAAAATTGTTTTATATAATATATCGGTATTCTGACAATATTTGCAAATAGTTTTCTTAAATGACGCATGCGGAAAGTCACTTCAAATAGTACAACAATCCGACACGTATGATCCGGTTTTTTTAAAAGTGGACTATTTTTGCGAATTTCTAAAAAAAAAAGAAAATTAGAGTGCTGTTGCAGTAAACGTAACAACAATCCTGTAGTTACGACCGAATCCTGCACGGGTATCTGTACTTAGTACCTGCTGCCGGAACCATGGGAAATTTTCCTGATTCGTTACGGCATCTCCGCTCCATAATGCTGTTGACTGGCTGCCACTGAGTACGAAGTATGTATTCCCATTACCCACATTTAATGCCGTTTCCAGCACCTTGGGAGTTTCTGTAATATAAGTAGCCCCGAGAGCTTCGACCATCTTGCCTTCGGTACCAGCCGGTTTCAGGCCATCGAGAGCGTCATTGACCGTTATAGCCCAAGGGGCATTCGTGGTAAGGAGAGTCTTTACGGTATTTGCTGACGTATTGACATTCTGGTTGCCCGTAACCATATCCCCGAATGCATTGGATCCGCTCACGGCAAAAGTCATAGTTTGCGCGGGATTCCCGGATACTGCTGCACTTCCCGTGGCGGCAAGGACTCCAGGAATGACTATAAGCATGCTTAACAGCACACTCACTAAAATAACATTTTTTTTCATCATTTTCATCATCTCTCCCGTTGAAAGACATGGTTCTATCGCCTTTGGTTATAATAAACAATTTTATGTAAAATAAAAATTATAATAAAAAAATAATTGAATCTGTTGTTTTTTCAATACAATTCTTGCAAACCGGCACATACATTTTTTACGTACATATTATAATCATCATCAATTGCCGTTCGCAATCAGACTGACACTATGAATAATACAACTGTATGCCCTTGGATTAATTCAGGTAATTTCTGGAAATACTTCCTGTTAACAGGGCTGTTTGCACTTCTTATTATTCCCCAGATAATTACTGGTGCGACCTCAGGTACCGCAGATGTTACCGGAAATGTTCTTCGCTATCCTGTTGCCCGGTTCACTGCCAACATAACGAGCGGTACTGCTCCGCTTTCTGTGAATTTTACTGACCTTTCCGCAGATGAACCGGCATCATGGGACTGGGACTTCGGGGACGGCACGAATTCAACTGACCAGAACCCGACGCACACCTATGCCGCCGGGATCTATTCCGTTAATCTGACCGTAACAAATGCTGCAGGAAATTCTACAATCGTGTCGGAGCAGTACATAAACGCACTCCCGGTATCGACAATTCCATCGCAAATCCAATCATTATTCGGGGGAGGTAGTGGAGGGAGTAGTGCAGACTCTTCAGTTATCGGACAGGTTCTTCAGCTACCGGCCGCGGTAAATCCTCTGGTGCCTCAGGCAGAACGGGGTTCACAGCTTGCACCTGTTCAGGAAAGCCCGGGAACTCCGACAATTGATCTCTCCCCCTATAGCGGGTTCATATACACCGATTCATTATGTAACCAGTTTGCAATTATCGACCGGGAGGCAGCAGAGCGATCGGGAGCCACTATCTCCGTTTCCGGTAAGACTGTGGAGATCATACGTCCGGGATTTACCCTGAGTATCACTTCCGAAACATTAACCGAAACAAAGGGAGTGATACGGGCAGATAATATTCAGTCTATCCTTCTTGTAAGTACGCCAGTTGAATCTTATGTGGAAGGTGTAGGGCCGGTTACCTCATCTTTTACCACAAATCTCGGATCAGTGCAGCCGAATGCAGGAATTATAATAGCCTTGGGTGATTCGATAGACCCATTGGTGGCCGAAATATTCCGGCGTGCAGTTGAACAGGAAGGAGATGAAATCCAGGCAATTGCATATACCATTACTGTTCAAAAACTAAATATCGCCGCAACTACTTGCATTTGCTCATATTCACTCGCCGGATATAGTCTGACCGTAAAAACTGTAGATATTCCTGCAACATACTCCGCGACGATTATGATGAGTGTGCCTGCTGAATGGGTAAACGCACATGGCGGTGTCAATTCTATCGTGATCGGAAGGATTGGCGACGATCAAAAAGGTACGATCCTCGAAACCACTTTTTCAGGATATGATCGGAACGGGAACATGGAATTTGTGGCAAATTCCCCCGAAGGGCTCTCGGTATTCGGGCTCATTGCCACCAAAGGTCCCCTCCAGGCACAAATGCGGCCGCCTGTATCCATGATGCCGGGCATAACAGGAGTATCAGGAATAGTGATCCTGATTATGCTCATCGGTGTGCTCATAACCGGCTATTATCTCTGGAAAAAACAAAGACCCCGGCCAAAGAAACAAGGCCAACAAGAGAAAAAGTGATTGCATTCAAAGGCAGCGGCAATGAGATACTCATCAACGCTGATGATAACATATAGATGCGGTTTTGGAATGCAACAACGGTCTGATGCCCATTGCAATAAAATAACCAAAACCGGGTTTCTATCAATATTTTTTCAGGGATCATGCTCTTGCAAAAAATAGAATGTCCCGGGAAGTATATTTCCCGGACTGGTATAATGCATCATCATAAAGGAGTATATTATGACTGATACAAAACGTACAGGAAAAAATTTCTCCATTGTGTTTACTGTAGCGTTGATCATCCTGATGATTGCTGCGGTAATTCCCTGTGTGAATGGCGCTTCAGCGGTCAATCTGGGATCGGCTGGTAATTATGTGATTCTGACAAAATCAGGAATCTCGACAACAGGAGCTACATCGATTACCGGAAATATTGCTGTCAGCCCCATTGCTGCGGCGGCTATAACCGGATTTGGCCTCAGCAAGGATGCTTCGAATCAGTTTTCTACATCGTCTCTTGTCACCGGAAGGGTATATGCAGCTGATTATGCCGCTCCAACGCCGGCTACCCTCACAACCGCTGTCAGCGACATGGAAGCTGCCTACACCAGCGCAGCAGGACAAGTCACTCCGACTGCTACCGAACTATATGCCGGAAATCTCGGGGGAAGGACCCTTGCTCCCGGCGTGTATAAATGGTCGAGTGGCGTACTGATACCCTCGGCAACTACCCTCACGCTGGATGGACAGGGCAACGGGGGTGCCGTCTGGGTTTTCCAGATCGCTGGGGACCTCACCATGAATTCTGGTTCACAGATCGTATTGAGCAATGGTGCCCAGGCAGATAATGTATTTTGGCAGGTTGCCGGCCCTTCCGGTGTGATAATTGGATCGGGTGCGCACGCTGAAGGTACAATACTTGCCCAAAAGGCGATCACTTTGAATAGTGGTGCATCACTCCATGGAAGGGCACTCGCACAGACCGCGGTTACTATGATTGCAAATACGATAACCGGTACATCACAAGCACAAACGGTTGTACCAATTCAGACACTAGCCCCGGGACAAACCGTTGCACCAACACAAACACTTGCACCGGGACAAACCGCTACCCCGACACCGGCACAAACCGGTGTACCTGTCCCTACACAAAAATATGCAGTAATACCCACATCTGCACCAACCGACCTGAAAACCACTGTCTCGGCAAATGTTGGCGGCGACTCCGATATTAACGAAGTAGAGGTCATTGGAACCGGGAATAACCGGCTTATCGTCACCGGTACTACAGAAACCGGGCCTGCGGAGGACGTCCCGGCGGCACCCGGCACGGTATACCAGTATGTCAGTCTCGTACCGTCACGGTATTCAACAGTAGATAATGTGGAAATCTCATTTTTCGTGCGACACCTGTGGCTCGATGAAAAACATATCGATGCGACTAACATCGTCCTTTATCGTCTCGACGGTACGACCTGGGTTCCCCTGCCGACAACGCTGGTAGAAAGAGAGGGTGCAAGAACCTTCTTCAAAGCAACAAGCCCCAGCTTCTCGCTGTTTGCGATCACCGGGCTGACGTATCCGGTTACCGTGCAGACTTCTGCTCCCGTAACCGCTACCCCCGTACAGGCACCCATTACTGAAAAGATAACTGTAGCACCGACACAACCCGCCCCGTTAACAACAGCAAAATCTCCCCTTCCGGTCTGGATACCGGTCATTGCGGTGATTGGATCATTGCTTATCATGACCGTCATTTCCGGCCGGCGCAGGAAAAATTCTTAATTTTCAATTTCATCCTCCTTTTTTTAAGTTTTAAGTTTGTTGCGACACCGAAAGCGTTGATTATATCTTGATCCAGCAGGTAATTTTGTGCTTGAGGCAGATGCAAGGATAAAAGGGACAAGATTGGGGAGATGGATGCCTGATGATAACCGGGAACGTCATGTTCGGTATCTCATGTGCTCAATCACCGGAAATTCCGATTGATGCAGTTTTTGCAACATCGGGTAAAAATTATATAAATTCTGATTACATGCTGGATTACTTTGGCAAGGGGATAAAAATCATAAAACTCGCCTGAAAACCTTGCCAGGGAAAGGAGTTGAAAACAAAATGACTGACAACCTGAAAGTAAAAGCAAGTAAAGTCGTTGATGACGCCCTTGTTGCTGCACATGCTGCAGTTGATGATGCAACAGTCGTAGCCCATAACGCCCTGAAAGATGCCGGGGTGGAAGCACAGAACGTATCCGATGATGTTAAGATCGGTGTTCACAAAGCCGTCGCCGATGCAAAAATCGCGGTCCACAAAGCCGGATCAGAATTGAAAAAGAAGTAATGGCGTAAAACTATGGCTGACTTGATATATCTCGCCGTAGTGTTCCTTATCCTTGCCCTGGTTTTTTTCATCCTTGGCATGCGGGGGATCGCCGGTTTTACGATGGAAATCGCAAAATGGCTGGTAATAATCTTTGTTATTGTTGCCGTCATTACGTTTATTCTCTAGCGGGAACCTTGGGAAAAAAATAAAACGGGCTCTGGTGAAATTTGGGACAAAAATTGTCCATCATCAGAATTATCCATTTTTCCCCCGTTATTTGATCGGGAAACTATCGGATATTGGAGAGATGCTTCATGAGCCCGACAAAGATTTGATTTCTATGGATCGTATCAGGATAAGCGAAAACAAGCAACTGGTTCTTCTTATCAGCGCGATCTATATACTCTGCATCGTGGCATTCTGGCCCCTCATGACGGTAATCGTCTGGTCGGTTGCTATCGCTGTCGCCCTTATCCCTTTCCATAAATATCTTTCAGGCATCGTGAAACCATCCGTATCTGTCACCTTCATTACGGTCTGGGTTCTTCTCATAATTCTCCTCGTATTATCAGTCTCGACAAGTATTTTGTACGGGAGCATTGACCGCATCGGGACAATGGTTGCATCGCTGGTACATGGTTTTAAAAATACCGGTGTTTCTGTCTTCCTGCCAGCCTTAACTGAAGAGCAGTTCTCTCATATGCCCGACACCCTTGTCCAGTTACTGCTGCAATCGCTCATGTCCCTGACCAGTAATACCATGCAGTCACTTATCTCGATCATTATTTTCTTCCTTTCCCTGTCGATGCTGTTATATTACGGGGAAGAGATCTGGAACACCCTGACACGTATGCTTTCTTCCAAACTTTTTTCAGCGGTGGAAAAGATGGCGGAGATCTCCAGGAACACGATCTATGCCCTTGTCATTGTACAGATTTCTGCAGCAGCAATTTCATTTCTCCTTGCAATTCCGTTCTTTACCCTTCTGGGTGTCGATGACCCGTTCCTGTTCGCAACGTTGATTGGCATTGCAATGCTTATCCCGCTCATCGGTGCCCAGTTCATGATTCTCTTTTTCGCACTCTATTTCCTGAGCATTGGCGATACCGGGAATGCAGTTATTACGCTGGTTGCCGGGTATCCGCTCATGAGCGGCTGGATCGACTTCTATTACCGGCCGGTGATGATGGGAAAACGGGTGGCAATTCCCCCGGTTTTGATGATGATCGGCATCTTTGCCGGTGTCCCGTTTATGGGTATTGCAGGTTTCATCATCGGCCCGGTGCTCATTGCACTTGCCGTCACCGGATCCAAAATACTTAAAGAAGAAGTGTTCGACCCTGAATTACCGTCTCACCCGGATTAATGGGTTAAACCCCATCAGATCTTCTTGCCCATATCCCCTTTCATCAGGTACTTTACCGCAAGAAAGATCAATACCGCGATGATCATGAAGTCAATAATCGCGCTGAGGTAATCCCCGAGGAGGAATTTCAGGGGGCCGATCTCGAGTACAGCAGTCTGCCATTTTCCTGACGGGGTTACAACCGCTACGACCGGCATGATGATATCGGTTACCGTGGAATTCACCAGTTTTGTAGCGGCAGTTCCTATGACGACTGCAACGGCAAGGCCTATCACCTGGTACTTCAGGAGAAATGCCATGAATTCCTGGTCGAACCCTAAGACACCATTGCCGATTGCCATTATGCCATTTTTAAGGAATTCTTTTGCATCTCCTGCCTGTTTTTCGGTCATGGTCTGTTCCAACCAACAGGATCATGGATGTCCCTGTTCTTCTCCGAACCGGTATCCTCCTTTCGGCACGGTCATCTCAAATCGCGCTCCCTTGCCCGGTTTTCCCGTCTCACGAATCGTGATGCCGGTGATATCAAGAATATCCCGGGCAAGGGCTAAACCAAGCCCGGTATTTTTCCCAAAGCCCCGGGTAAAAATCCGCTCCTTATCCTCTGCAATGACACCATCGCCATCATCCTCACCAACAAGGACATGAACGCTTCCGTGTTCCTCAGCAGAGAACCGGATCGTGGTGATCTTGCCTCCATACCGCACTGCATTATCGATCAGGTTGTAAAAGACCTTGATAAACATCGGGTCGGCAAACACTTTTGTTCCCGCAGGAAGATCGTTTTTTAAGACAATCTTTCCGAGTGCGATTTGCGTAACCGCATTTTCTACGAGTGCCCGGCAGTCCTGCCAGACCGGGGCATTGACGCCAATCTGATCATATACCCGGGTAAAGTCGATCTGGCGCTGAATGGTGCCAGCTGCTTTCTGTGCCCGGTTGATATGAGTAATTAGCAGCTCTGGTTTTTTGATATTATTTAATGCAAGTTCCAGCGAGCCGGTAAGCACGGTCAGGTTATTTACGATATCATGCCGGGTGATCGAAGAGAGAAGGGTAAGTTTTTTATTGGATATACGCAGCGCATTTTCCGCCAGTCGGATATAAGTGATGTCGCTGATTGCCATTCTCACCGTAGGATCTTCATTATTTTTGCCGGAGATCCTTATGCTTTCCAGCCGGGCGGGAAACGTGGAACCGTCACTCCGCATAATCACGAGAGGGCAGGATTGTTTTTGCCCCCGGTCCAGCACATTTAAAAAATATTTGTCCCATGCCTCAAAATATTCAGGAGCGATAAATTTCCTGAACCGTGTATTGATAAGCTTGCTCCGCTCGATCCCAAGGAGTGTCGCGCCGGTAAGGTTAACCTCCTCTATCAGCGCCTTATCACTGAGCGTGAGGTAGCCCAGCGGGGCAAAGTCATAGAGGTCAAGGTACTTGTCCCGCGATTCCTCAAGCGCGATCTGGGCTCTCCTGAGTTCTTCTGCCTGTGTTTCGAGTTCAATCTGGTGTACCTGGAGTTCGTGGACAAGTTCTTCTGGTGACTTTTCCGTTAATTCGTGCGATTGCATCCGTGAGCGGTTAAGCTGCTGCTCTGCCTCATCCCGCAAAGAACGTACGATCCCCAAAGATTCCGTGTTCATGTCATTTTGCTCCATTTTTCCCCACAGTTATCCTGTTCATTTCCGGTTCTATCGGATGGATTGGTAAGTCCATCTCCCATTTTCCCTTACGGTGTACTATCTCCTGTTCATAGTGACCCGACTCATGGTCAACAGAGAGTATTGAACCCGTAAGAACCAATTTCATTGATCCTGTTTTTGAAAAAAGTGACTGTTACCTTAATAACAATTTCGTCAGGAATTAAAAAATGCAAAATAAATGATCACGGTATTGATACAATACAACCATAAACAAGGAGGTGGACCCCCATAGAACAGAGACCCGATATACCCGTCTCCTTATTTTCCGTCTCCTTCCTTTTCACCGTTATCCTGCCCCCTGGCGATTTTACCGGCCGGGGTTGTCGTTTTTTGCTACGCCCCCTTCGGCGTAACATCTTCCATTGCAATGAGAATGAAGTGTGTAGTCCCCTCTTCACTGGGAATACGGCGGGCATTTAACAGCAGGATCCTGTGTCCGATTCCGGGGAAATCAGACTCAACCCTGAAATCCTCAAAGACCGTGTCCTTGGGCAGGATCGTCTCTAACAGTTCCTTAAGCGGAGAAATATCCCACTGCCGGTTACCCAGTGCATAGAACGACTTTCCCTCCGTTGCTTCCTTCGTCACCCCAAAAGTCTGGTAGAACGCCCGGCTTGCCGATATCACCTCAAATTTCCCGTTCAGGACAATTAATGGCTCCCGGACCGTATCGACAATGCTCTGTGCATAGTTACGGGCAACCAGTGCTTCGGTTTCGACCGTCTTGAGGGCCGTGATATCATTGAAGGTCAGCACCACGCCATCGATCACATTGTCCAGCGTGCGGTACGGCATGATGCGGACAAGGTACCATTCGCTGTTGGTTGTATGTACATGTCTCTCCCGGGGAATGAGCGAATCAAGGACTCCCTGTGCATCGGGGATCAGGTCCACATCCGGGATCAGCGACCGGATGTCTGCGAGCGGGCGCCCCACGTCTGTTGGCGCAAACCGGAATATTTTTGTCGCATCGTGGGTGAACCGTTTGATGGTGAGGTGTTCATCTAAAAATATCGTGCCGACATTGACATTTTCGAGCAGGTTCTTCATATCATTCTGGATGAGGGAGTTCTGCTCGATCTTTGCCTGGAGCTCGGAGTTCACGGTCACGATCTCTTCATTTACCGACTGGAGTTCCTCTTTGGAGGTCTCGAGTTCCTCGTTGGTTGACTGGAGTTCTTCATTGGTGGACTGGAGTTCTTCATTGGTGGACGTGAGTTCCTCATTGGTCGCCTGCATCTCTTCGATGGTTGCCTGCAAATTCTCTTTTGTGTACGCAAGGTCCTGCTCCAGTTCCTCCACGCGCTTTACCGATCCGGTTCCGGCACCGCGTTTCGTTGCCCTGGTTTTTTCCGGAGTCTGCAAGGGGGTATCCTGGAAACTGATGAGCAGCAGCTCCCGTATTGCCTCCGGGTCGGTAATCGGTCGTACCGTAAGATCGACCCCGTGTGTGCCCCCGTTCGTTTTTACGGGCAGGTCTTTTATAATAACCTGTGTCTTTTTCGTATTGGCCGTCATGATAGCGGAACGCAGTTCCAGCGTGAGCCCTTCGCGTGCCATTTCGATCACGTTTAAGGTTGCCTGTCCCTGTGCCGGCTGGAGGTATTTTCCCGTATCGCCATGCACGTAGACAATATCCCCGTTCTCGTTGGTAATGACCGACGGGGGTGCATACGACTGGAGGAGCACGCGCCGGATGAGTTCGGTAAAGTTCTTCTTTTCCTCCTTCCTGCCCGATGGCTCAACCGGCTTCGGTATTGTCTTATCCCCGGTCCACGCAGATTGCTTTATCATCATGGTACGGGCCGAGGCACCAGAGGATTTTATGGAGTAAATTTTCCACTTTTTATCGACCTGTGCGAAGAGATCGGTGAAATTCCCGATACCTTCTGATGGGCTCAGGAAAAGCACTCCTCCCGGCCGGAGGGAGTAATGGAACGTCGGGATAACCCGGTTCTGGAGTTCGGTATCAAGATAGATCAGCAGGTTCCGGCAGCTGATTAAGTCCATCTTGGTAAATGGCGGATCCTTGATCACGTTCTGGATGGCAAATACGACCATCTCCCGGATCTCTTTTTTAATCCGGAACCCGGTCTCTGTTTTTCCAAAGAACCCTCGCAACCGTTCGGGTGAAAGATCGATGGCGATATTTGCCGGGTACGTGCCGGAACGGGCGGATGCAATCGCATCGTCATCGATATCGGTCGCATAAATCTGGAGTTTGAAATCCTTTTTGATCTCGTCCATATACTCGCGAAAAAGTATAGCAAGCGAGTATGCCTCTTCGCCGGAAGCGCATCCCGGTACCCAGATGCGGAAGACATAGTTCTCCGGTTTATTCTCAAACAGCCGGGGCAGAACCTTTTTTGCAAGGGAAGCATACGCTTCCGGGTCCCTGAAAAAACTGGTCACATTGATGAGCAGTTCTTTAAAAAGGATCTGGACTTCAGCAGGGTTTTCCTTAAGGTACCGGGCATACGCGTCCAGGTTGTTGAGGTTATGCATCCCCATCCGCCTTTCTACCCGGCGCCGGATCGTGCTCTGTTTGTACTGGGAAAAGTCGTTACCCGTCTTTGTCCGCAGGAGCATCATGATATTTTTCATGGAACTTAACGTAGCGCGAACCGGAGGGGGAGGAGGTATGCCGGTATCAGTGAGGGTCTTTACGTACCTGACCAGTTGCGCGGTGATCTGATCGACCGGCAGCACATAGGAGGCAAGACCGCTCTGGACCGCACTGGTTGGCATACCCTCGTATTTTGCGGTGGCGGGTTCCTGCACAAAGGAGATCCCGCCGGCCCCGTGGATTGCACGAAGCCCGAGCGTGCCATCCGAACCGCTGCCCGAAAGAATTACACAAATCGCACGTTCGCCCTGGTCCTCGGCAAGAGAACGGAAGAAGGAGTCGATGGGCAGTCGCAGTCCCCGTGCATGTTCCGGGACACTCAGGTTGAGCGTTCCGTGGAAGATGGTCATGTCCTTGTTGGGGGGGATAGTATAGACATTGTTGGGCAGGACCTTTGTCTGGTCCTGCACCTCCTGGACAGGCATCGTCGTTACCCGCTGGAGAATATCAGAGAGCATACTGTTATGGCCCGGGTCGAGATGCGAGACGAGCACAAACGCCATGCCACTTTCGGCCGGCATTGTTTTAAAGAAGAGCTCGAACGCTTCAAGTCCCCCGGCAGAAGCCCCGATTCCGACGATGGGGACATTTATAGCCGGATTTTCACTCACGGTCTCCTTTCCTGAAAGGGTTTTTTTCCCGGGGATATTTTTTTTATCCGGAGGGGGATTTTGTCTGGGTTTACTCATGGTTGTATACCTTTTATGTACGTTCTTGGGGCGAGTTTTTTTTAATTTCTTTCGTGCGATTCTGTCAGCACCGGATACCCGTGCGTTTTGCAGATAAGATTGTTGAAAAGTCTGGTCGCAGGCTTTTTTATGTATCCGATCAGGCACCATCATGATTCTTTGTGCCGGACAGGGAGCGTATATAAGTCATGAAAGGGGGTATGTCTTCTTAAATGTTATGACGTGAGTTTTGCGATTCGCTGCTTTTTTAAAAAGCATTCCGGTACTTAAGGCAGGCCGAATTTTTTACCCGGGACCCCGTGAAATCTGCCAGTCCAGCTCTGCCGGTTGATACCAAATGCAAAAAAATGGTGAATGAATTGGACGTACCGTTTTTTATCACGGTGCCGGTTCGTTCCTGAACCGGAACTTTCCTTCGGGAACCGTGATCTCAAACCGTGCACCCTTGCCCGGGATACCGGTCTCGTTGATGGCAATGCCGGTAATCGACAGGATCTCCCGTGAGAGAAAAAGGCCAAGCCCGGTATTTTTGCCAAAACCGCGTTCGAATAGGTGTTGTTTGTCTTCCGGAGTAATTCCCATCCCGTTGTCTGCTACGGTGATAATAAGACTGGCACCGGCCCGGTGATGTGATATATCTATGCGGGTGACTGCGCCGCCATGCTGCCGGGAATTATCAAACAGATTGTAAAAGACTTTGATAAGAAGCGGGTCAGCATACAGTTCAGGAAGGTTTTCGGGAATTTCTACGGGAATCGAAGTGGCTGATGCCTGCGAAGCAGCTGAACAGATAATATCTGATAATCCTTGCCATGTCGGGCTACGGACTCCAAGATCCTCGTATTCCTTGGTAAAGGCGATCTGCCGCCGGATAGTTTCAGCTGCTTTCTGGGCCCGGTTGATGTGAGTAATTCTTTCAGGATCTTTTCCGTTACTGAGGAAAAGTTCAAGGGAACCGGAAAGGACCATCAGCTGGTTCATGATGTCATGGCGGGTAATTCCTGACAACAGGTTCAGTTTTTTACTGGCAAGGGAGAGTGCATTTTCAGCAGATTTCCGGTCCGTGATATCCCTGATATTGCACTGGATGATCCTTTTATCGCCCACTAAGTAGGCATTGCAGATGAATTCCACACTGATAGCCTTGCCCTGTTTTGTTTCCAGCGGCAGATCTTCATACCGGATATAGCCTTCAGTTTTCAGTTTTGCATACGCATCCTGGGCAAAGGTCTTGTCTTTTAAAAATCCCAGTTCCCAGAGATGTTTGCCCATGAAATCCTCCAGCGGGTATTCCAGCACATCGAGAATGAATTTATTCGCATCGATGATCTCTCCGGTATCACCGTCAAGGATCAGAATGCCATCCTGTGCCGTTTCAAAGAGACGGTGGTACCGGGTTTCGGATGCATGCATCGCCTCTACTGACTGTATTCGTTTGGTGATATCATGGGTAATGGCAGAAACGCCGATAAGGCGGTTTTGTGCATCCCTGATCTGGGATGCAGTGAGGGTGACGTTGATAATCTTCCCGTCTTTTCTTTTCCGCAGGGTCTCATACCGGATGACTGGTTCTCCGAACCTGATCCGTTCAATAATTCCCGGGGAGTCGTCCGGGATATCCGGGGGAATGAGCTGTGAAATACTCCTTCCAATCATTTCTTTGGCTGAATATCCGTAGAGACGTTCGGCACCGGTATTCCATTTCGTGATCAATCCTTCCAGTGATTTACCGATGATCGCATCCTCCGAATACTCCTCAATAGCCAGAAGTCGTGCCCGTTCCTCTTCTGATAGTTTTCGTTCGGTGATGTCCCTGATATTGCACTGGATAATCCTCTTGTTACCTTCAGGATAGACATTGCTGATGAATTCCACTTTTTTCACATTGCCCTGTTTTGTTTCCAGCGGCAGATCTTCATACCGGATATAACCTTCGGTTTTCAGCTTTGCAAACGCGGTTTTTGCAAAGGTCTTGTCTTTTAAAAATCCCAGTTCCCAGAGGTGTTTGCCCATTATATCCTCCAGCGGGTATCCCAGCAGATCGACAATGAATTTATTCGCATCGATAATTTCTCCGGAATCCCAATCCAGGATCAAAATTCCGTCCTGTGCGGATTCAAAAAGGCGGCGGTACCGGATTTCCGATGCCTTCAGTGCATCATGATCCATTTTTTTTTCAGTTATATCCCGGATATTGCACTGGATAATTCTTTTATCGTCTACAATGTAGACATTGCTGATGAACTCTACACTGATAGCCTTGCCCTGTTTTGTCTCCAGTGGCAGATCTTCATACCGGATATATCCTTCCGATTTTAATTCAGTGAATGCCCGTTGGGCAAGAGATTTGTCTTTGATAAACCCGAGTTCCCAGAGATGTTTCCCGATAAAATATTCAAGCGGGAATCCCAGCATATCGATGATAAATTTATTTGCATCGATAACTTCGCCGGTATCTCCGTCCAGTATCAGGATTGCATCCTGTGCAGTTTCGAATAACCGGCGGTACTGGAGTTCTGATTTTTTTAATTTATCTTCGGTAATTATCCGTTGCTTTTCATGGGAAAGGGTTCCTAAGGCAAACGAGATATCCCCGGCCTGTTCATAGAGAAGCCTTATGATCTGGTCGGTAAAAAATCCCGGTTCAGATGCAAAGAAGGTAATTACGCCGGCATTTCCCGTTTCAGGAGCGAAAGGAAATGCGGCAAGTGACCGGTAGCCTCTGCTGAGTGCCCCTTTACGCCATGATGCCACATCCGGATCGTGTTCGATATCATTACAGACATTGTATGTTTTCTTGCGAAAAGCAGTTCCTGTCGGTCCCCGTCCCGGGGGGATGTCATCGGTTGATATGGTAATGGTATCAAGATAACTGTCAACATGACCCGATGCGGCCGTGGGTTCTATGATATGTTTGTCACGGTTAACGAGTCCTGCCCAAGCCATCCTGAATCCGCCATCTTCGACAACAATCCGGCAGATCTCATTTAACAGTTCCTTTTTGTCATGGATATGAACGATTGCCTTGTTGGTTGCGGAAAGTACCGTGTAAAGCCGGTTTAAGGTAGCAACCTGCGCCTCATCTCTCCGGTGATCGACTGCGGTCCGTATCTTATGCTCCAGCTCGGCAAACTGCGGTTTGAATGCCCCGCCTTTCTGGAGATAAAAATCTGCGCCATTTTCAAAAGCTTCGATTGCGATCTCTTCTCGGCCCTTACCCGTAAACAAAATAAACGGGATATTTTTATTTACTGCCCGGACCTGTTTTAAAAATTCGATACCATCCATTCCCGGCATCTGGTAATCGGAAACGATTGCCTGGATTCCATTGGACTTCAACCGGGCCAGTCCAATAGTGGCTGATGACGCGGTTGTTACGGCAAACTCATTTTCCTGTTCGAGATATGATTTGCCAACTTCAAGGAGAGGTGATTCATCATCAACATAGAGAACGGATATCGTAAGTATCACCTGTTAGGATTTTTGTTAAAATGTTTATCTGGGATAAAACAATATCGTCCGGAAATAAAAAATAGAAAATGACAGGCTCTTTAACGAACCTCCGTTTTTGTTTCGGTGTGTAGCCGGCAAATTTTTGTTTCTGCGACAGACCTGTACGGCTCAGTGAAGCTGGCGCTTCATGATTGTTTTAAAAAATATGAGGAAAACCCGGAAATCTTTTTCTGTAATTTTTCAACGATCGTACATTCCAGGAAAGGCAGCAGGGAATTGTCTTCTGACTTTTTTGGCTTGATTGAAATTTATTTTTTTATTTTGACCTGCCCTTCTCAAACGAAATTCTGATTGACCGGCTGGAACCTTTGGAATGGATTTTGCAGGATGGACAGGGCCGGGCCAGGGATTTTCTTTCCGGACCTTTTGTGCGATTGGCTGATTGCTGCCAGCCGGGTTTACGGAGAACTTCTCTCTATGCCATTCACGGCAGGCAGGACTCATCCCAAATATGCTCGTAAATTGCTTATTCTGGCAAACGGACATTGGTGTTTTTTTGGAGATGGGAAATGGTGTCCACGCCCGGGAAAAAATTGAATAATATCAGGTATTTTCTGGATTTGACCAATTTACGGGGATTTTGATACTGCAATTTAGCGGGCCTACAGGGACCCCCTTTTTTGGGTGGGGGAGGAAACACGGTCAGGACCAAAAGAACCCCTGTTTTGAGAATATTGTTATTCTGCACCGTAGGGTAAAATACGATCAGAGTGTCGAAAAGGCATAAACGAAATAAACCCGGTTCAGCCCCCATTTGCCTAATGCGGCAATTCCGGATCGGGCCGTAACCGGTCGAATTGCACAAATATGCGAATTATCGATCCCCTTTTTCAAACAACGCTCATTTTGGGAGATTCAAGCTAAATTATGGCATATGCTCGCTTTAATAATATCCTTATTGTAGCCTTTTGGATGGCCGATCGTCTTTTAGGTGGAGGGAAGTAGGGTCAAAAGGAAAAGAAGGCCTGTTTTGGGGCTTGGAATAGAGTAACTTATCTTAGTACAACGACGTGCAACGGGGGTTTTACCGGGTCGTGGAGTTCCTGTTTTAAGATCTCGTATTCCGACCCGGGATGTGGGGTGACCTGTACTCCGCTCAACTCCCTTCTTCGTCGGAGACCTGAACCCCGGGTAGGATCTCCCGCCACCAAAATGACCGTAATTCATGAAAAACCGACACTATTGTTTTCGGAAAATCGCTCAATGAGCCCGGTTTGGCTGGATTCCGTGGTTAACGGGCTCTAAAATGTCAACAAATAGCAGCATTTGGATGGCCGATCGTTTTTCAGATTAAGCGGAGTAGGGGGAAAATGAAAAGAAGCCCTGTTTTGGGACATCTGCCTGAAAATCTCACGGTGTATCGCGACGTGAATTTCACTTATCTTCCGGACCCCTGTTCGTACGAAATATCCAGGAGTTTTGTAGCTAAGAGGGGGTGATCTTCACTTAAACGGGGTTAAATTTGGGCTTTGTTTTGAAATTTTAGGGAAACGGGGGTTGTTACGTGCCCGGATTGGAGGTGGAGTGAACTCTGAAAAATATGGGTTTTTGGGGAATTGAATTGACGGTTTTTGCAAGGGAATGATGAGGGGGGAGGAATGGTCCGCAATGGAAAACGTCTAGCGGATCTACATGTCAGTACCAACATTTTTTCCTGCGGTTTTTTCATGAGAATATTTTACCGGGATTTTGTATTTTCAATTTCTACGAAATGCAGTTGCGGAGTCAAAGTATTATCAGGAAAAATCCGGTAGAATTTTTTTCAGATTTTTCCTGGAAGAACCGGTAAATTCCGGAATATTTTTCAAAAACTTTTTTTTAAAAAGATGTGTGGCATTGGATGGGTGCTGGTGCACTACCGGATTATATTCCGGTTTGAGAGATCCTGGCGAGATCTCCCGTATGGAGCTTTGCTCGGATGATTTTTTACATTGGAGGAACTATATGGTGGAAATCTCCCGCGAGTGTATTCCCTTTCCCCATGGGAAACACTCTCGCAGGGTATCCACCTGTGGCATTGCAGTGCTGGCTGGAAGATTGCCCAGTTCAGATATAGTGTCAGTTTTTCCCGAAATAACCACTCCACCTCCCAAGGGCGCTGTTCCACCCGGTGACTACCTGTTCAGGAAAGCAGATAAACCCCACGGGGTTTTGCAAATTTTGGTTTCGCTTTTTAAAAACAATTTTTGAAACAGGGAACGATGGATGATGCACCTGTCCGTGACGGCGACTCTGTCAGTTCCTGCCAAAAAAACAACGACAAAAAAAGCAAAAAAAATTACCGGAAATACCCGACCGCATTCCGGAAGAGCTGCATGTTCAGCGACTCGGCCGGCAGCGCCAAGCCCTTGCGCCGCATCTCTTCTTTCCTCCGCGGCCAGTCGTACAGGTTGACAAACTCCATAGCCCGCTCGGGATGCGGCATCAGGCCCAGAACCTTGCCGTCCGCAGACGTGATACCCGCAATATCCTCCACCGAGCCGTTCGGGTTCCAGGGATATTCGCCGTACGCGGGGGTCAGGTCCTCACGGCAGTACGTAAACGCGATCTGCTTCTGCTTTTTGAGCCGCAGCAGGGTCTCGGGCGAACATGAGAGGTTGCCTTCGCCATGCGAGACCGGGCAGTAGAGCCGTTCGATGCCTTTGGTCCAGAGATTGTCAGCAGCGGGTTTCAGGGAAACGAACCGGCATTCCAGTCTGCCGCCCCGGTTGGGCATCAGGGCAATGTCGCGGGTATAGTGCTTATCGAATGCCGGCACGAGCCCGAGGTTTGCGAGGATCTGGAAGCCATTGCAGATCCCCAGCACGAGATTATCGCCGTCAAGGAACTCGCGCAGGTCATCCCAGAGATTGTTGCGCACCCGGTTCGCGTACGCATTGCCGGCACCGGTATCGTCGCCATACGAAAACCCGCCGGGAAAGACCAGCAGCCGGTAGTCCGAAAGGCGCATGCGCCCCGCGATCAGGTCGTTGATGTGGACAATGTCAGCGTCCATACCCGCCCGGGCGAGTGCCTCTTTGGTCTCCATCTCGGAGTTGATCCCGTAGCCGCTCATGATGAGGGCTTTCTCATCGATCATCTTTGGGGCCGCCCCCCGGCTCGTGCCGGACACCCTTAGCGGGATTCGTTGTGCAGCAATCGCCATTATCAGTACCCCCGGAAGGGTGCCTTGTACACCGCTTCGAGTTCGGTTACGGGAATATCCAGCAGGAGTTTTTCCGAAGTTATCCGCAGGTTTTTGCCGCCAACCCGGCCCAGCAGCAGGGCGTCGGCCCCGCAGAGCCGCTCGAACTCCCGCTTGTGGTCCGGTGCCACCGTCACGACAAAGCGGCCGAGCGATTCGGCAAAGAGATAATAGTCCGGGCGCATCGCAGCCGGTATCGTAATATCCATGCCGAGCCGGCCCGCGATTGCAACTTTGGCAAGCGCGGTCCCGAGCCCCCCGTGGCTGACCGGGAAGGCCGAGGCCACGAGCTCGTGGGCGATCGCATCAGTGAGCCGGCCGTAGCGGGCTTTTGCCGTTGCAGCGTCCAGTGCCGGTACCGTGTTGCCGATCGCGCCGAGCAGAGCAAAGTATTCCGACCCGCCGAGTTCTTCGGATGTTTCCCCGATCACGTACACCAGATCGCCTTCGATCTTCGCATCCAGCGACACGGATTTTGCCACATCCGCGTGGATGCCGATTGAAGAGATGAGCAGCGTGGGAGGCACCGAGACTTTTACCGGATTGTTGTCCGCATCAAAGCCCGAGAAATCATTGTACATGCTGTCCTTGCCGGAGATGAAAGGAGTACCAAACGCAACCGCGTAAT